>OJMC01000008.1_pt1 | contig 97016 bp, 84 predicted proteins | sample 1596731 | NCBI WGS metagenome assembly OJMC01 (sample SAMEA3904698, study PRJEB24821) | metagenome | biome: Builtin; feature: hospital; material: surface | place: USA | collected 2013-08-19
CCCAGCCCTAGAAATGCAGCTTCCTGGTGAAAAGCGCGGCGTCGGAAAGCGTGGGCGAAAGCGAACAGGAGGTCTTGGTTTCCAGGGCTGGATATCTGCCGGGAAAGGCGCGCGTGGAAGGCGCATCTCTGTGTCTTAAAGCAACCGCAAACAGCCAAGAGCCCATAGCCTAGAATGGTTCGGGTGAGTAACCTACGCATTTTTGACACCGCCACCCGCACCCAGCGCGATTTCGTGCCCGTAAAAGAAGGGCATGCCTCGATTTACTTGTGTGGTGCCACCCCGCAGGCCCAGCCGCACATCGGCCACCTGCGCTCCGGCGTAGCTTTCGACATCCTGCGCCGCTGGCTCATGGCGCAGGGCCTAGACGTGGCTTTCGTCCGCAACGTCACCGACATCGATGACAAGATTCTCAACAAGGCCGCAGACAACGGTCGCCCCTGGTGGGAGTGGGTTTCCACCTACGAGCGCGAGTTCACCAAGGCCTACAACACCCTGGGCGTCCTGCCGCCATCGGTAGAGCCGCGCGCCACGGGATTCGTTACCCAGATGGTGGACTACATGCAGCGGCTTATCGACGCCGGCTTCGCCTACGCGGTACCTGACGATACCGCGGGGGTAGACGGCGCTGGTTCGGTCTATTTTGATGTGACCGCCTGGAACGCTGCAGAGGGCTCTGACTACGGCTCCCTATCCGGCAACCGCGTCGAGGATATGGACCAAGGCGAGGGACAAGAGGCGCTTGCGCGCGGAAAGCGCGGTCCGCAGGACTTCGCCCTGTGGAAGGGCGCCAAGCCCGGCGAGCCTTCTTGGCCCACCCCGTGGGGCAAAGGCCGCCCAGGCTGGCACTTGGAGTGCTCGGCTATGTCCACCTACTACTTGGGCAGCGAATTCGACATCCACTGCGGTGGCCTTGACCTGCAGTTCCCGCACCACGAGAACGAGGTAGCGCAGTCGCACGCGGCGGGCGATAAGTTTGCCAACTACTGGATGCACAACCACTGGGTGACCATGGCCGGCGAGAAGATGTCCAAGTCCCTGGGCAACGTGCTGGCCATCGACAACATGCTGGAGATCGTCCGCCCGGTCGAGCTGCGCTACTACCTCGGCTCCGCGCACTACCGCTCCGTGCTGGAATACTCCGAGGCGGCATTGACCGAGGCCGCTGCCGGGTACCGCCGCATCGAGGACTTCGTGAACAAGTTCGACGACCTCGTTGTAGGAGACTGGACCCAGGGCTTCGAGGACGCGATGAACGACGACATCGCCGTGCCGAAGGCACTGGCCGAAATCCACACCACGGTCCGTGCCGGAAACAAGGCGCTGGCAGAAGGGTCTGCAGACGAGGCCCGCAAGGCGGCTGAGTCCGTGCGCGCCATGGCCGCGGTGCTGGGCTTTGATCCGTTGGATGAACAGTGGAAAGATGGGACGTTGACAAGCAATGCGGATGCAGCGCTGGACGTCCTCGTCCAAGCGGAACTGGAACGCCGCACCCAAGCCCGCGCGGAGAAGGATTGGGCAACTGCGGACGCCGTCCGCGACCGCCTCGCCGCCGCTGGCATCACCATCACTGACACTGCTGACGGCCCCACCTGGTCGCTAGCCTAAGGAGAATTCATGGCACGTACACACGGCCGCGGCGGCGCGGGCATCCGCAAGACCAACAAGAAAGGCGCCACTAAGGGCAGTGGCGGCCAGGTAAAGAAGGGCCTTGAGGGCAAGGGGCCAACGCCTAAGGCAGAGGACCGCGTCTACCACGCGAAGCACAAGGCCAAGCTGGAGCGCGAGCGCCGCAACTCGGGCCGCCACCAGAAGGAGACGGCGGAGATGGTCGTCGGCCGTAACCCGGTCGTGGAGTGTCTGCACGCAAAGGTGCCTGCTACCTCGCTGTACATCGTGCAGGGCACCCGCAACGACGCGCGCCTGTCGGAGGCCGTGGCCATTGCGAATTCCCGCAACATTCCTATCCTTGAGATTCAGCGTCACGAGATGGATCGCATGACCGGCAATGGTATGCACCAGGGCATCGGCCTGCAGATTCCGCCGTACAAGTACGCGGACTTCCACGAGCTCATGGACCGCGCGAAGGACGCTGGCGAGCCGGGCATGTTCGTCATCCTCGACAACATCACCGACCCGCGCAACTTGGGCGCCGTCATCCGTTCGGTGGCTGCGTTCGGCGGCCACGGCGTCATCATTCCGGAGCGTCGTTCGGCTTCGGTGACTGCGGTGGCATGGCGTACCTCCGCGGGTACCGCGGCTCGCCTGCCAGTGGCGCGCGTGACCAACGTGACCCGTACGGTGCAGGAGTTCCAGCAGGCGGGTTACCAGGTCGTGGGTCTTGATGCTGGCGGCGAGCACACCCTCGATACCTACACCGGCGGCAAGGACCCTGTGGTCATCGTCATCGGCTCGGAGGGCAAGGGCATCTCCCGTTTGGTGCGCGAGAACTGCGACGTCATCATGTCCATTCCGATGACCACCTGGGTTGAGTCCTTGAATGCCTCCGTTGCTGCGGGTGCCGTGCTCTCTGAGTTCGCTCGTCAGCGTCGCGCGGCGAAGTAATCACGGCCCCTTAGCAAACACCCAGCCACGCAAAAGCAGACCTTGAGGTCGCGTTCGCACGCGCTTGACGAGGGACTGCGGACTTTTTATGAGACCTCGTGTAGCGCGAGTCGTGTGCTGGTTTGTAGGCCAGTGCACGGAGAGAACCTTGAGTTATGTCTATGACTAGAAAGCAGCTTTCTCCGGCTCGACTAAGAGCTCTTCGCCCTACGGTGAAGAAACTTTATGACGAGGGTATGACTTGGGCAGAGATCCTTCGGGTTCTCGGTGATAATTCTCCGTCGCTAGAAACACTCAGTTCCATGATCCATGGTGTCGATGCAGCCGATACGCCGCCTATTACGCCTCGCTTAAAAGCTGAGGTAGGCCCTACGCAGTTCTTGGTTTTCTTTCGCGACGTTGGGCGGCCTTTGATATTGGGTTTTCTCCTTCGGTCTTACCGTAAAATGCCCTCGGTTTGTTCCGTTTGAGTAAATGGGAAAATTCTCGAACATGCCGAAGAAGTTTGATCAGGAGGCAAAAGACCGTGTGGTCCGCCTCGTGGAAGACCGCATTCTGGCGGAGAGTATTTCGACGCAGGCAGCCTGCAAGATCATGGCACACAGCGGGGCAATGGACGCAAGCCCGCTCGACGTGAGGGACGCGTTACCGAACGGTTGCCTGAGGACCTTGTGGCAGAGGCCGCCAAGCTGCGTCGAGATCATCTGCCAGACGTTAAACACGCATCGCGAAGGCATCTTTCTTAGCTCGCGTGGATACCGCCAATCCAAGGCCCGGGGCTTAAGCGCCCGCAGTCTTCGCGACGCTGCCCTCGTGGAGCATAGTCACGACGTTCATTTCCAAAAATTACGACGTCTACGGCGTACAGAAGATGCGGCACGTGCTGCGCCGCCGGGGCATTAACATTGGACGCGAGCACACAGCCCGGCTGATGCGCAGCGCTGGACTGTCCCGCAAGGACAAAGGCGGGCCCAATTTATCACTCGGACCACGGCTCACAAGGTGTACACATCAGCAGCGTTTAGCACACGATGCCAGGAACTTGGCGTAATCCAGTCCATGGGTGCTATCGGTACCAGTGCAGATAATGCGTTAGCAGAGTCATTTAATTCCACGATGAAAAGAGAGGTCCTGCGCAATAGGAAAGTCTTCGACAATCCGCTGCAATGCCGGCGGGAGGTATTTCGGTGGTGCATCAGATACAACACACAGCGCCGACACTCATGATGCGGACAGGTATCGCCCGATGTCTTTGAAGCCCAATCTATTACACTGACCAAGGCAGCATTACTGCCACTCACCTTGTCTACTTTTCAGGGGTCACGCCCGGCGTCCTTTTCGAGGATAGGTAGAAGTTGATTCGAAAGGTACCCATGATGGTCGCCCTATTTGTCCTCGGGGCCCATCACAAGAACTAACTCGTACACCACGCTAACGGATGCAACCGCCGGCTGACGACTTTACTCACTGGTTATTCCTGATGATTGTTTTTGACGCGATTGACCAGTACCGCTGCAACTATAGTGAGCAGTATGAGGATGAAAAATCCGAGGATCGACTTGTTTGTGATGGCGACATAACCTGAAATTGCCAGCCCAAATAGTGCAACGACAATCGCATTGGGAGATATTTTATGTCTGTTCATTAGTCCTCTTTACACTTGATCGTTAAGTACACTCGATGCCTTGGACTCTTCCGGCCCACGTGTAATGGGCTTTTAAGCGATTATTGCAGCGTTTGTGGTGACTGAGGACTACTGTTGCCCCAGTGATGATGGCTCCAACGACGGTGCAGGCAGCCCACCCGACACCGGGAATGGCGCAGATGGCGGCCCCTAGGGCAAACCCCGATCCGCTGATGATCATATCCTGCTCAAGAGGGGTGAACTCTACCCAGAATCCCCCGTTTTCTTTCCCTCCGCTCACATAGGGGGTGATGGCATGTGGATCCCTTAACGTTAGATCCATGTGCTCGAGGTCGAAGGTTACGGTGGAGTCATCATTTACAGTTCGGGGAACATCCGAGTTGATCAATTCTTCAAAAGCTTGATCCAGAACCTCTGGGGTGACTGTTCCTTCCGCAACGGTCTGTTCTTGGAACTCTTGAGGGGTTGTAGGATCGTCCTTTTCTGCAGCGGAGGCTAGTCCTGTGATGTCTAGTGACTTCTTGGACTCGGAGTCCATTGACTTTTTGGACTTGGAGTCCAGTTAGTTTTTTGACGCGGAGTCCAGGAAGTTTATGGACAGGATGTCTAATGACTTTTTGGACTCTGGTTTCTTGACAATGTGGGGATGGCAATTCCGATTACTCTCCGCAAGAAGATAGCGGATTTCGATCCCATCCGTGAGGGCATCACGGTCCAGCAGTTCTGCAAGAACATCGGCGTATCGAAGCAGACGTATTACAACATCAAAGCATGTATCGCCGAACGCGGGCGGGCTGGCATCGTGCCGGATAGCACGGCACCGCTGAACCCGCGACGGGTCTACGATGACAAGATTCGACAACAGGTCCTGCAAGCTCGCGGTGCGTTACAAGCCCGCGGCCAAGACTGCGGCCCATGGTCAATCTTCTACTTCTTACTCGACGAACTCGGCTCGAACAACCACCGTCACGAGCTTTAATCGCACAATGGTTGCACGAGGCTGGCGTCGCTGACATCAATGCACGTAAACGACCGCGTAAGTCCTACAGGCACTTTGCCAGGGGCGAAGTCAATGAACTGTGGCAGATCGATGCGTTTGTCTACAGACTCTTCGATGCGCCTCACACGCAAGTGACTATCTACCAAGTTATCGACGATGCCAGCCGCTTCGACGTCGGCTCCCAAGCTTTTGGAACTCCAGAAAACGGCACCGATGCCCGCATCACGCTGCGTGGAGCCATTGATGCTTACGGACTTCCCCAAGAAGTCCTCACTGACAACGGTGATACCTTTGCTACCTACCATCGCGGCCGGCTGTCGCAAACCGAACGCTGGCTCGCCAGCCTGGGAGTTCAATCAAGTACGGGTTTTGCTCCCACGACGCAAGGCAAAGACGAGCGATCGCACCAAACCATGACCAGGTTTTGGATGCTCGTACCCCCACGACACTGGCGCAGGTCCAACAGTTGATTGTCGACTACCGCGACTTCTACAACACACGCCGTCGCCACCAAGGACTTCTTAGGGGCAAGATGCACATCACCCCAGCCCAAGCTGGGAGAATATCTCGCATGCCCAGCCACCGACGCAGCCGATTGACCCAGATGTTTTATGGACAAAAATCGCGAAGCAATATCACCGGATTCACCCCGACAACCAAGCAGATGCCTTAGCAGCCGACACGGTGGTCGCGACAGATAATGCCCTGGCTGAAGTTGCAGCTTCAGACAAGGCACCAGGTAACGACACAAAGGCGATCCAGCAAGATACACCCCATGCCGATTCCTCAACCGTACTGCCAAGCTCTACCGGTGTAAATGCACTCTGGCCTATCCCGGACAAGCTGTGGATCAACAAAAGCGGGGTGGTCCGCGTCATGGGACACGGCCTCTACGTCGGGCTGCGCTTTAAAAATCGAGCCATCTACAGCAGCGTAACCGATGACTATGCGGAATTTTTTACTGATCACGACGGTGAGAAACTATTTTCATTTCCGCTACCGATCCAACTGAATCAGCGTCCACCCGGCGGTCAAATCAACATAAACCACGTTGTCGGCATGTGGCACCGACAACCCCCAGAGCTAAAGCCCAACCTCTCTGGGCCACGGCCAAGCCGCCGGAAGAAGCCAAGCTAGCACCAGTACAAAAACTCCGTGGACTCCCCGCCCAAAAAGCGAGGAGACTCCGCGTCCACAAAGTCCCTAGACTCCGAGTCCACAAAGTAGCTGGACTCCAAGTCCAAAAACCTCATGGACATAACAAGCGGAGGCTAGTCCCTGACTAGCAAAAAGGATAGCTATGGAAGCTAGTGAAGTTAGTGCTTTTGACTGAGTTTTCATAGTGTTCCCGATCTCTAGAGAACCGAACTACTTCCGAGGTTACATACTGTCCAAATTGTGGGCAATAGTTTGACGAATTGTGTGAGGTGATCTATCGCACCTCACGTGAGAAAACACTTGGCTGGGTCAAGTCCGCGTATTGGTAAATATGCGCAGAACACCACTCCAATCAAGAAACAATGGAAATCAAGGCGAAAGCCTAGGAACTAAACCCAGGACGCTTCACAACACACAACCACCAAGCTGCGTGAAGAATTCAAAACATCCGCAGTCCCCGACGCGATAAAACGCAACCTCAGGGCCTGGTAATCCAGGGCCGGGTGCTTAGGGCTGGGCTTTTGGCAATGAGGCACCAAGCACTCGCCTTTAGCGGTTGTGGCGCCCCAACACTATCTAGTGCAGCGCGTCCAACGCCTGCTCGAAGTCCGCGATGAGGTCCGCAACGTCCTCGATGCCAATGGAGATGCGCACCAAGTCCTCCGGCGGGACCAGTTCGGAGCCCTCCGCCGAAATGTGGGTCATGTTCTGCGGGTGCTCGATGAGGGATTCCACGCCGCCCAAGGACTCTGCCAAGGTCACCAGCTTGGTGTTCAGGCATACCTGTTTTGCATGCTCCGCATCGTGGAAGCGCACGGACATCATGCCGCCGAAGCCGCGCATCTGCTTCTTCGCCAGCTCGTGGCCTGGGTGCGAAGGAAGACCCGGATACAGGACCTGCTTGACCTCAGGGCGGGATTCCAGGAACTCGGCCACGGCCTGCGCATTCGAGCAGTGGCGGTCCATGCGCACGGACAAGGTCTTGATGCCGCGGGCGGTGAGGTAGGCGTCGAATGGCGAGGACACTGCGCCGACATTGCCCTGGAAGTAGAGCAGGCGCTCGTCCATCTCCGCCGAATTGGTCACCACGGCACCGCCCAGCACGTCAGAGTGTCCGCCCAAGTACTTCGTGGTGGAGTGCAGGATATGGTCCGCGCCGAGATCCAGCGGGTTCTGCAGGTAAGGAGTAGCGAAGGTGTTGTCCACAACGATCTGAGCGTTGCCCTTGTGCTTGACCACCTCAGCGATGTCCGTGATGTTGGTAGCCGGGTTGGTTGGGGTCTCCAGCCAGATGAGCTTGGTGTTCTCACGCACCGCCGCAGCCACGGCAGAGGCATCGGTGGTATCCACGATGGATAGCTCGATGCCCCACTGGCCATAGTCGTGGTGCAGCAAGCGGTACATTCCACCGTATGCGTCATTGCCCAAGATGACATGGTCGCCCGGGCGCACGATGATGCGGATCAGCGTGTCCACCGCCGCCATGCCGGAGGAAAAACATCGCGCGTACTCAGCGTTTTCCAGGGACGCGAGCGTTAACTCAAGCGAACGCACGGTGGGGTTGGCCACGCGTCCATACTCAAAACCACCGCGCAACTGCGCCAAACCGTCCTGCTGGAACGTAGTCGACGCGTAAATCGGCACGTTAATACTGCCCATGTAGGGGTCTGGGTGGTAGCCAGCATGAATCGATCGGGAGGAAAAGCCTGGGGCGCGGTTCTCAGTCATGTCTAGAAACTCTAGACCAAGCTGTCCATTCCAAACAGTGATTGCAATGTTTTTATTCATCTCATCAATGAGCGTTCCCTTAAGCTTTGAGAATTTCCGTACCATGGTGTGGTTGTGCGTCACACGGAATCATGACTGGTTCCGGCGTACACTTTGAATTTTTCCCCGAGTAGAAAGCACCATGAGTTTTCCTACCACCACCGCAAGCACCGCGCTCCTTGCAGCTAGCCCTAATGCCGAGCAAGCAGTCGAAACCGTCACTGGGTTCTGGAAGAACGAAACCACACAATCGTGGCTCGTCGACAAACCAATTCGCATCGCGATCATCCTGCTCATCGCTTTGGTCGCCCACTGGCTTCTGCGCCGGCTCATCACCAAGCTCGCCGATAACAGCATCAAGAACGGGCGCCTGAAATCACAGGTTCGTCCACGCCGCAAGGTCGCTAAGCAGGACACCGCACTGGCGAAAACACACGAGGCACGCCGCGTTTCGCGCCTGCAGACCCTCGCGAGCGTGGGCCGTTCCGCCGCAGGCATCTTCGTCTGGGTGTGGGCAGTCCTCGCTATCTTATCCGAGGTCGGCGTCAACGTCGCACCTCTCGTGGCCTCCGCCGGTGTGGTTGGTGTCGCTCTTGGTTTCGGTGCGCAGTCGCTGGTCAAGGACTTCCTCTCCGGCATTTTCATGCTGCTGGAGGACCAGTACGGCATCGGCGACACCATCGACTTGGGCAATGGCGTCTTCGGCGACGTGGAGTCCATCTCCCTGCGCATCACCACGGTTCGCGACATAGACGGCGCCCTGTGGTACGTCCGCAATGGCGAGATCCTGCAGGTAGCCAACCACTCAGACCACTACTCGGTGGCCCGCGTGCAGGTTCCAGTCGCGCTTTCTAACGATCCCGACAAGGCATTTGAGGTCATCTCCAAGGCTGTCCAGGACGCTGCGCTTGACGACGCCGTCCGCGACGACCTCCTTGATCAGCCCGACGTCAACGGCATTTCCAGCCTCGAGGTCGATCACATGTCCTTCCGCGTGACCGTGAAGACGCTGCCGGGCAAGCAATGGAGCGTTCAGCGCAAGCTGCAGGCGAAGATTCTCAACGCAATGCACGCGCACAACATCGACACCCCATATCCTCAGGGAGTGAGCTTCTATGACATGGATGAGGCCGAATACCTATTCATCGAGAACTCTCTTAATCCCGCAGATCCCGGAAACGAGTCTTAAACACTATGCAGCCCACGAGCGTGTATGAAGCAGTTGGCGGCATGGAGACCTTCGACAAATTGGTCGGCGGTTTCTATGCCCAGGTCCGCACCGACGACGTCATCGGCCCAATGTATCCCGACCAAGATTGGGAGGGCGCCGAGGAACGCCTGAAGTGGTTCCTCGTGCAATATTGGGGAGGCCCGCAGCTGTTTAGCGATAACCGCGGGCACCCGCGCTTGCGCATGCGCCATGCGGAATACCCCATCAATCTTGAGGCGCATGACCGTTGGCTCGAACTCATGTCCAACTCGCTGGCCCAGATCGATGAGGAGACCATTCCGCCGGCTTACCGACACATGATCTGGGACCACATGGAGCGCGTAGCGCAGATGCTAATCAACCGCCAGGGCTAATCAGCAGCGCTAGTTTTTCTCCTATTCTTCCCAGGAGAAAGCAGCACGGACCTGCTCAGAGACGAGGTTCCTTGACCAAGGTCTACACTGCAAGCGGAGTCAGAGCCACGCGATTTTCGTTATTCATGACCTCTTTAGGGACGGCGATACGCATTGCTTTCTCCTTAGAAAAGAAAAAGTTGATTGATGGGAATGTGATTTACATCCTCAGCTAGCGAAGGCGCCCCCACGCCATTAGCATCCTTAGAATGACGACTTCACAAGGCGGCTTTTCAGAGGTCAACCGATCCTTTGGTCCGCTTGGCTGGACAGCTTTTGGTGGACCGGCCGCGCACTTGGGGTACTTCCGTACCGAGTTTGTCGAGCGCCGCCGTTGGCTCACCGACGCCACCTACGCAGATCTCGTCGCCATGTCCCAGTTTCTGCCCGGCCCGGCCAGCTCCAAGGTGGGCATGGCGGTGGGCTATCACCGCGCCGGCCTGCCGGGAATGGCCTTGTCATGGTTCCTCTTCACCATCCCCTCCGCACTCATATTGGCAGTGTTTGGCCTAGTGGTCGGCGGCGAAACCACTGCCTCGCCTGTAGGCGCAGGCTGGTTGGCTGGCCTGTTGGCAGCGGCAGCCGGCGTGGTCCTGCACGCCATCATCGGCATGTGTAAGAAGCTGCTCAAAACACCTGTGGCCTGGGCGCTGGCGGTGGTGAGCTCCCTCGTGCTGATCTTCGCGGGCTCCTCGTGGCAGCTCGCGGTCATCCTCATTGCGGGTTTCCTCGGGGCTACCATCTTGCGCGGGCAGTTGGGCGTCGGTGAGCAAGCGGGCGCTGAGCACGGGCTCCGTGCGGTGTCGGTCCGGCTGGCGTGGGGCTGCTTGGGCGCGTTCTTCCTCCTGCTCGGCGGGCTGGCCATAGCTGCACGTTTAAGCGATGCTTGGCTCATCACCCGTCTCAACGCGTTCTACCAATCAGGCGCTCTGGTCTTTGGCGGCGGACACGTAGTGCTGCCGCTGCTCGAGGATAAATTCGTGGGCGCAGGCTGGCTCACTCAACAGGAGTTCCTGGCCGGGTACTCAGTGGCGCAAGGCGTGCCGGGTCCGTTGTTCACGTTCGCGTCTTATCTTGGCGCGGTCGACGGCGGCGTGGGCGGCGCCGTGTTGGGCACGGTCATGATTTTCTTGCCTGGCGCTTTGCTAACACTTGCCGCACTGCACTTTTGGTCGCGGTGGCAACACTTAAGGTGGCTGCGCACCGCCTTCGCGGCGGTAAATGCCGCGGTCATCGGCCTACTGATCGCAGCGCTGTGGGACCCGATTATCACCCACGGCGTCACTGGCTGGGCTAGCGCCGGAATTGCGGTTGCGACCTACGTTGCTTTGCAATTCTTCAAGGCGCCGCCGTGGTCTGTAGCCGTGGGTGCGGCGCTGCTGGGGTGGGCGCTACTCTAGCGCCGTGGCCGACGAGGTATCGGTTAGAACAGGGAGAGCCGCGTCGAGCGATACACACTGCCAAAGGGGGCGTCGACGCGGACCCACCGGCCAAGGCCGGATACGCGTAGATGACGTGGAATATCCATCGGCGCAGCGAAGCCGGGAATAAGCCCCAGGTTGGTGCAGGCGAAAATCATGCGCATGGGGATTCCCACCTCTTGGTTCTCCGGACCAGTGACGGTAACCACGGTCTGATTCAGCAGGCTCGCCGGTGGGCCGAGGGGTCCAGAGAACTGGCGGGCGAGCTGCTGGCCCTTATCGGAAAGCTCCCGCACTACCTCAACGGGCAGGGTATCGAGCAAGACGAATCCGGTTGCTGGCGGCAGGGCGCCCGGCCACGAAGGGTCCCGAGCGGGGCCGAGCTCAAGGGTGCCGGGTTCGGCGTCGCCAAGCAGCAAAGCCTCATGCAGAGCATTCGCAGAGACCACTGCCCCGTCGCGGGAGACCGTGCCCTCCACGCGGCGGGAGGCCACCACCTCAAATGGCGTAGTGACAAACACGTCGACGGTGTTCTCGTCGAGCTGGCGCAAGCGCACTAACGCCGCCACGTCCAGCCCCACTGCACGCGCGATGAGGGCCCGCAATCCAGGTCCACCACCTCTTAATTCGAGTGATTCGTTGACCATGGCTTGCAGGCCCTCCTTCGACGTACTGATGCGCGGCGAGCTCGAATTCAGCTCACGCTATGCGTCCAGCTTAACCAAAGCATTCTCAAGAATGATCTTCTTCTCCTCCTCAGAGATAGCACGCGGCATCTGCGTTGCCTTGTCGATGACAACCTGGGTGCAAGTGATAACGCATGCGACGTTGCCGGTGCTGTCCTTGATCTCCTGGCGGGTGGTGAACGAGGTGTTACCCAGGCGCACCACGGTGGTCTCAACCGTGACCGTGCTGTTCTTGCCATCCCACTTGAGCGGACGAACGTAGTCGGCGTCGAGGTGACGCACGAACGCAATCATGTCCAGGCCGTTTTTGTAGAAGTGGTCCATGGCAAAAGCCAAACGGGCCTCCTGCGCCAGCTCGATGTAGTTGGCGTTCATCATGTGGCCGTACATGTCGAAGTCAGACCAACGGACACCAACGGTGTGCGCGTGCACGTTCTCAGAAGACATTCTTTAAAAATCTCTTTCCAATTGGGGTTGGGGTTTAGGGAAAAGCTAAAAGGGCGTCCGTTTTCCGGACGCCCTTTGCGTTAAACGCTAGCGGGTCAGCTTGCGGTGGGTCACGCGGCTCGGGCGAGCGGCGTCCTCGCCGAGGCGCTCGATCTTGTTCTTCTCGTAGTCGCCGAAGTTGCCTTCGAACCAGAACCACTTGCCCTCTTCCACGTTGCCTTCCCAGGCAAGGATGTGGGTACAGGTGCGGTCCAGGAACCAGCGGTCGTGGGAAATGACCACGGCGCAGCCCGGGAACTTCTCAAGGGCGTTCTCAAGGGAGCCCAGGGTCTCGACGTCCAGGTCGTTGGTCGGCTCGTCGAGGAGGATCAGGTTTCCGCCCTCTTTCAGGGTCAGGGCCAGGTTCAGGCGGTTACGCTCACCACCGGAGAGAACCTTGGAAGGCTTCTGCTGGTCCGGGCCCTTGAAGCCGAACGCGGACAGGTAAGCACGCGATGGCATTTCGTTCTGGCCGACGTGGATGTAATCCAGTCCGTCAGAAACAACCTCCCAGACGGTTGCCTCAGGGTCGATGTTCTCACGGCCCTGGTCAACGTAGGAAAGCTTAACAGTCTCGCCAACCTCAACGGAGCCGGAGTCCGGCTGCTCCAGACCAACGATGGTCTTGAACAGGGTGGACTTACCCACACCGTTCGGGCCGATAACGCCGACGATGCCGTTGCGCGGCAGGGTGAAGGACAGGTCCTTGATAAGAGTTCGGCCGTCGAAGCCCTTGACCAGGTTCTTGACCTCCACGACCTTGTTGCCCAAGCGCGGCGGGGTTGGAATCTGGATCTCTTCGAAGTCGAGCTTCTTGTACTGCTCAGCCTCCGCAGCCATCTCCTCGTAGCGCTGGAGACGAGCCTTGTTCTTGGCCTGACGAGCCTTGGCGCCGGAGCGAACCCAAGCGAGCTCTTCCTTCAGGCGCTTCTGCAGCTTCTTATCCTTGGCGCCAGCAACTTCCAGACGCTCGGCCTTCTTCTCCAGGTAGGTGGAGTAGTTGCCCTCGTATGGGTAGAGCTTGCCGCGGTCAACCTCACAGATCCAGCCCGCAACATGGTCGAGGAAGTAGCGGTCGTGGGTAACCGCCAGAACGGCGCCCTTGTAGTCAGCGAGGTGCTTCTCCAGCCATTCCACGGACTCGGCGTCCAGGTGGTTGGTCGGCTCGTCGAGCAGCAGCAGGTCCGGCTCGGAGAGAAGGAGCTTGGCCAAGGCGACGCGACGGCGCTCACCACCGGAGAGGTTGTTCACCAGGGCGTCGGAAGGCGGGCAGCGCAGCGCTTCCATGGCCTGCTCGATCTTGGAATCGACCTCCCAAGCATCGGCAGCGTCGAGCTCCTCCTGGAGCTTGCCCATTTCTTCCATGAGCTCATCGGTGTAGTTGGTGGCCATCTCTTCTGCGATGGCCTCGAAGCGCTGCTTCTTCTCAAAGATCTCGCCCAAGCCCTCTTCGACGTTGCCGCGAACGGTCTTCTCGTCATTGAGTGGTGGCTCCTGTAGAAGGATGCCCACGGTTTTGCCCGGATCGATGAATGCTTCACCGTTGGATGGCTGGTCGATGCCGGCCATGATCTTCAGAATGGAGGACTTACCTGCACCATTCGGGCCAACGACACCAATCTTGGCACCTGGGTAGAAGGCCATCGTTACATTGTCGAGAATGAGCTTCTCGCCGACTGCCTTACGCACATTTTTCATCGTGTAGATGAATTCGCCCATGTTTCACCCTTTGCTTAACTTGGGAATGGTTTATAACACAACAAAGAGTACATCACATGGGAGGACAAAGCGCCCCGGGTTAGGGTTATCCTTCGCAGGTATTTTCCTCCCCTCACCCGAGGAGCAATCCACCGCTTTTTATACGGATACCTCTTCTAGCTCTTGGGCTTCGCCTTCCTCGCTTGTTTCATTCTCAGCATCCACATGTAGGGCGTTCTGGCCACCGAGCCCGCGAGCTGCCTGCCGGCGGTCAGCGGCAGTGTCGTGCTCGTCATCGCGTTCGGCTTCGGACTCGGTGGTGGCGTCTGTTGGAGCAGCGTTTGACTGCGCCGTCCTATCCAGATCGATCTCCGGCATCTCATCGCCCGATGCCGGTGGCTCCAGGCCATCCGTGGTGTATACGTGTTCCAGCTTGCGAGAAGAAATGATGTAGCGGTTGAGGTCTAGCCCCACGTAGAAGGCCTTCACGAAGGTGCGGAACTTGTTTTGACCGTTCGGGCTGGTCCACGAGTCCGAACACACCGAACCAACGACAATAACCGGCATCCCACGGTGCAGGGACTTCTTCACGTTGATGGCAAACTGACCCCACATCTCAACATCGATGTAAATCAGATCAGTATCGCGCCACTCCCGCTCGCCGTTTACCGTGCTATCCGCGGGGACACGGCGCGAAGACGCCATGCGCAGGCGCGCCTTGTACATGTCGGTATTAACTTTGACGAGCTCCGGCTCGTGGGTGAGATGACCAGTGATGGTGATGGGTAGCTGGGACATGTCCTTAAATTCCTTTTCTTTTAGAGTCTTAGGGTCTCAGTTGGCGGAAAGGGCCGCGCCCCTTCCTGCCTGCATCATCACTGCGAATGGACAAGGGCTACAAGAGGAAGTTTTGCAAGCTGTGGATAACTAGTTGGCAGCGTCAACAAAACGCAAATAACTCCCACCAGTTGGTGAGAGTTACTCACAGATTGCGCTGTTTCTCAGTGAAATTACTGCTGCCGGAAGCCGGTAGCGTCGCCCTCGCTCATGCGTCGCAGCATCTCGTTGTAGTCCTCCAAGTCCGCATCGCCATCAACCTCCGCCTTGGCATCGTGGCGACGCGCTATAGCGCGGTCGTCGCGCAGCCAGTCTAGGAAGAGTTTGCCAAAGACGATGACCAACGGGAACTGGCCAAAGCCCCATGCGATGCCGCCACCCACGCGCTGATCTTGCAATAGGTCGGGGTTCCACGGCAGGTTCAGCGACAGGTAGAACGCCTCGCCCAGCACGCTTTGCAGCTGCATGAGGTAGACGCCAGCGAAGAGGTGTAGCGGCATGGAGAAGAACAGCACTAGCAGGCGCAGGTTGGTCGGCGCACGGAACGGCAATGGGTCTGGGCCGATGACCTCCCAGTAATAGATGTAACCGGAGATGAGGAATGCCCAGTTCATAATGAGGTGACCGGCGTGCTCGGACACCGCCACCTGATAGAGATCGGGATACAGGTAGAGCACGTAGAGGAATACGAGGAACTGGATGAGGTTGACTGCCGGATGCGTCAGGAACTTCAGCACCTTGGCCTTGGTCACGGCCACAGCCGCATCATGGATGGTCGGCTTGCCGGGAGCACCTGGCTCAAAAGCTTCCATTACCAACGTCAGCGGTGCACCAAGCACCAAGAACAGCGGGATGGCCATAGACAAGAACATGTGCCCCAGCATGTGCATCGAGTACAACGCCGGAATGTAGAGACCAATGCCCGAGCTCATGATGAAGGTCAGACCAAGCGCGCCCAACATGAACCACGCGGTGCGCACTGGAGACCAGCTCAGACCACGGCGACGCAAGCGCAGCAGCGCGTAACCGTAAAGCGCCGCGAGTCCGAGACCGAGGGTGCCGAACATGAGGTCATAGCGGTACATGGTCCAAATGTTGGTGACGGTCGGGGCGTCGAGAAGCTCATAGCCCAACAGCACCTGCATGTTGTTCAGATTCGGATCCCGGGGCGGTGGCGGCGGGGTGCGCCCCATAGAAATCGCTACGCCTACCGTGGCAGCCATGACGAGGACCTCCACGAAGGCCACTCGCCTAAACAGCTCAGGGCGACGTTCCAGCTGCGGAATGGTGATTTGACGATGCGCCAGTCCAAAGACAGCAAGCAGGATGGTCAGTACCGTCTTGGTGACAATGAGCAGGCCGTAACGGGTGCTAAAGAGATCGCTGAACTCCACGCGGATAAGCGCATTGATGATGCCGGATGCCGCCATGGCCACGATAGATACAAACGCGACCACCGAATAGCGACAAACCGCCGTAGCCATTCCCGGGCCCAAACGCCGGCTATGGGCGATGAGCCCCAGCAGGCCACCCACCCACAGCACCAAGAAGAACAGGTGGAAGAGCAAGGAGTTCGTTCCATAGTCATGGTCGCCGCCAGCAGCCGAGTGTCCCTCCATGCCGAGTGGCACCATTTGCAGGAGCGAAACCATGAAAGCGATGGGCTGCATTGACCATTTTCTGGAGGCTAGGCCTAAGACACCAACGACTACTGAAATAGCTGCGGTGACGAGCCAAGCCTGGGAGGTAGCAATGCTTTCCAGCGCCATGCTCATCAATTGCGGGTTGAGCACCTGGGCAAAAGGAGTACCAGTGAGGTCCGACATCACCAAAGGAACTTCAAGAAGAGCCACGATGGCAACGCCGAATGCCGCAAAGGCACCCGTTCGGGCCGCAATATGCCCATCCACGGTGAGGCGAGATTCAATGAGACGCTCATTGTCTTTGTCGGGGATCTGCGGCGAGATAAGGAAGGCAGAGACCATGAACGATCCCACAGATAACGCCATAAGCAGCCAGGCGACGGCGCGGAAGAACGGCAGTCCGAAGGTGGTCAGGCGGCCTGGGTCAGGGATACCGAGCGCAGCAAGCGAATCCGCGAGGAAGAACAAGGAGATGAAGCCACCCACGAATCCCGCAAAGAATATTGCACTGGCGTACAACCATTTTGCATTTTTCGCACCGCCGCTGGCGGCAGCAGCGCTAGCGGGCTTAACGGCGGCGCCTTGCGGGCTTTCTTTCCCAGCCCCTGCTGCATGCAGCTGTGAACTGGCAGTACCGTCCTGTTTTTTCATAGGCGCAGTGTACCGCCGAAACCATTGCCTTACCTAAAACGAATAATTCTCTAAATTTTGGCATAATCACGAGCTATGGATTCGCGCCAGCTTCTCTATTTCCGAGCCGTTGTTGATCACGGTTCGTTTACTCATGCGGCTGAAGCATTAAACATGACTCAGCCATCTCTTAGCCTCTCCATCCGAAAGCTCGAAAAAGAACTCAACGTCCAACTTCTCACCCGCGGTCGCGCTGGCGTGAAGACTACGGAAGCAGGAGTTTATCTCTACAGCATCGCCTCCAAAGTTGAAACGCTGCTTAGCGACGCTACCCAGCGCATATCCGAAATCGCCGAAGGCGCTGCAGGCAGTGTTTCTATTTCCTCGGCGCCTGAGTTCAACTGGTTGTTCATGCCGGAGGTCCTGCACCGAATGTTTGAGAGCGCCCCTGACGTCAATATTTTCCTCGATGACCCAGAGCCCACCATCACCCTAAACCGCGTGTTGGAAGGCTCCATCGACCTAGGCCTCATGCCCTCAACTGATCCGCAGGCTTTTGCGCAGCGTTATCGCGACGAGCTCATTGTCCACGAAGCCACCGAGATGGAATTCCGCGTGGCAGTTCCAGAACGCCTCAGCCACCTGCCGGATCCGGTTTCTTTGGCAGACCTTTCCAAAGAAACGTGGATCTTGCCGCCCCGCCACCCTGAGTTCATTGGCATGCCTGAACTGCTCGACCAGGTTTTCCTAAAGACCCCTGGCGCAGTTCCTAGCCGAATCCAGGAAATTTCCACGCTGCAAACCGGCCTCCCGCTGGTATCTGGCGGAATCGGCATATGCCTGTTGCCGAGTTCAGCGCAAGCGCTAAACCATCACGGTATTCACTATCGCCGCATTGCGGAGGGTATCCCTCCGATGCAAGCCTTGCTGATTTTCCGCCGCGACCGCGATCTCTCCCCTGCGGCAAAGCAACTGGTGGACCTGATCCTCGACGTCGGCGGCGAAAGCGAAGAATCCCTCCTCGACAATGCCAACCTGCTCTAAACATTAGGCCTACTAGGCCTCGCCGCTTTCGCCGGTGAAAGGCGGCTGACGAGAGGCGCCGCCCCCACTTCCAGCCTGCCCAGCACTCTGGTCTAATATGTGGGATATGCCTCCATAGCTCAGCGGATTAGAGCAGTGGGTTTCTACCCCATGTGTCGCGGGTTCGAGTCCTGCTGGGGGCACGCAGGTCAAGGCCACCTTTTGCCGGAATTCACGGCAGAAGGTGGCCTTTTCTTTGTATCTTTCCTATCTGCACGGCTCGGGGCGCAAGCCTAGGATGGAATCCATGGATATCACCCTGGCTACCTTCGTCACGGCCCCCGAAGCCGCCCTCATCGGCATGCGCTTCGACAACGCGTGGGCTCCTTCCCCCAGCTATGCGCAGTCCCGCAACAGCGTCTTGACGGGCCAGTATCCGCAGCGCGAAGCTAAGACCCGCATCACGGATATCTTCCGCGAAGCAGGCTACAGCATAAGCGAGGACATCGACTCCCCACCAGGTACCGAGGACGCCCCGGTATTCCGCCTGCTGGAAGAACCTGCGGACCCGGCGCGGCTGCGCGACGTCGCCAAGCATGGCGTGGTCGCCGTGTGTTCCTTAAGCGGCGGGCCTTCCCCCATGTCCTTGGCTTGGCCGGGCGTGACGGACACCGCCGCCCCTTCCTGCAAGGAGCTGGTCTCCCCCATGGATTTGGCGCCCACGCTCGCGGCAATTGCGGGCCTTGATGTACGTCCGAACGCACAGCTTTCCTTCGACGGCCTCAACCTAGTCCCGGTGGTGCGTTATGGCGCGTCGGGGCATGCGGCGTTGTTCTTCGACAACGGTGTGCGCATGCAGGACGCCGTGCTTATCGACGCCGTGGCAAGCCCCGCACGCCATGCAGCCAGGCTCCGCGATGAGTGGGAGACCTGGCATCGGTTCATGCGCTTTGGGCCGCTGCAATAAGGCCCGCTGCGGCAGATTAGCGAGCGAGTTTGCGCTTATTACGCAACCGGCATGATCACCCACAACAGGATGTAGAGCAAAATCCCGGAGAATCCGAGGAGCGTCGCGATAACGAAGAGCGCGCGAACCAAGGTTGGGTCGAGGTTGTAGGCCTGGGCAATTCCGCCACACACGCCTCCGATGTAGGTGTCAGTGGTCGAACGGGTCAAACGGTTGTTGTTCATTTCTGTCATCTCCTTTCACTTTCAATTCAACCTAATGTCACGCCATGTTGCATCAGGGAGAGCCCTGATAAACACCCTGATTTCTGGCTTTTCGTCTACGCTAGACGGAGTTGTTAACACGGCGAAAGGAATTTTCACCTCATGACTAAGCACGCAGGGCTGCCCGCCCCCACCCGCACTTCTTATGCTTTGCTCACTGGTGCCAGCCAGGGCATCGGCGAGGCGATGGCGCGCGACCTTGCTTCACGCGGCTACAACGTCATCCTGGTGGCGCGCCGCCAGGAAGTCCTCGACCGCATCGCTGCGGAACTTAAGGCCCAGCATGAGGTGGATGCCATTGCTCTGGCCGCCGACTTAGCAAAGGAAGCCGACGTCGACCGCGTCATCGAGTTCATGGCAGACAAGGAGATTTCCATCATCGTGAACTCTGCTGGCATCGCCAGCTTTGGCAAGTTCATGGATCAGGATTGGGACTATGAGACCAAGCAGTTCGATCTCAATGGCAAGGCCGTGCACCGCCTGACCCGCGCCGCTTTGGACCAGATGCTGCCGCGCCGCTCGGGCGCTATATGCAATGTGGGTTCTGCAGCGGGCAATGTCTCGATTCCGAACAACGCTACTTACGTGTTCACCAAGGCCGGAGTAAATGCCTTCACTGAGGCGCTGCACTATGAGCTGAAGGGCACGGGCGTGAGCTGCACCCTGCTGGCTCCAGGCCCAGTCCGCGATGCGGTCATTCCGGAAGAAGAGCAGTCCATCGTGGATAAGGTGGTGCCGGACTTCCTGTGGACCACCTACGAGTCCTGCTCCGCGGAAACCCTCGCGGCCATGGCGCGCAACCAGCGCCGCGTGGTGCCGGGCCCGCTGTCCAAGGCGATGAACGCTCTGGGCCAAATCGTCCCTACCCCGATTGCCGCACCGCTCATCGGCAGCTTCTACTCAAAGATGGCCTAAGGCACTCCCACCCTTTCGGCGAGCCTGCTTTTGGTGTGCCTTACTCGGCTACAGAGGAAGAGCGAGCGTTCTTGCGCTCTACCCAGAAGTCGGCGTTCTTGATGCCCAGAGCTTCAGGGTCGAAGTCCGGATCCTTGCCAGCCTTCTTCTGCGCGCTGTAGTCCTTGAGGCACTTGAGTGCCGGGACCTGGAGGAAGAGGATGGCGATGATGTTGAGCCATGCGGTGGCACCCACTCCGATGTCGCCTAGTGCCCACGCTGAGCCCGGGGTGGTGGTAGCACCAATGATGACGGAGATGATGATGAGGACGCGCAGGACCCACACCAGCGCGCGGCGTGCGCCAGCATTCTTGATCCAGCGGTTGAAGTAGGTGAGGTTGGTCTCTGCCATGTAGTAGTAAGCCAGGACGGTGGTGAAGGCGAAGAACGCGATAGCAATTGCCACGAAAGAAGCGCCGACACCGCTGAATACAGAGTCCATACCGGATTGAACGAAGCCTGGGCCGACCGCAATGCCGTCAGGCAGGGAGCCGGCGTAGCGAACGGCGCCGTCCTCGGACTCGCCTTCGAAGACCTTGTACATGTCAGTGGAGATGATGATGAAGGCGGTGGCCGAGCAGACGAAGAGGGTATCGACGTAGACGGCGAATGATTGAACGAGGCCCTGCTTTGCTGGGTGGGATACCTCGGCAGCAGCTGCCGACTGCGGGCCGGTGCCCTGGCCTGCCTCGTTGGAGTAGATACCGCGCTTTACGCCCCACATGATTGCAGAGCCCAGCATGCCCGCGAATCCTGCTTCCATGTCAAATGCAGACTTGAAGATGAGGCCAAATACGTGTGGAATGTCGCCGAAGTTCATGAACAGGATGGTCAGCGCGATGATGATATAAGCGGCTGCCATGAATGGAACGATGAGCGAGGTGAAGTTAGCGATACGCTTGACGCCACCGATGATGATGAAGGCCAAGACGCCAGCCAAGATGACTGCGGACCAGGTGACGTTGACGCCCCAGGCGTTCTCCACTGCAGCGGCCACACCGTTGGCCTGGATGCCTGGGAGGAAGTAGCTGGTAGCCAGAATCATGGAGACAGCGAAGATAACGCCGTAGACCAGCATGAACGGGCCCACAGAGGTGTGGCGGTAAGCCTTTTCGATGTAGTACGCCGGGCCACCGCGGTACTCGCCAGTGTCCTGGTCCTTTTCCTTGTAGACCTGGGCGAGAGTACATTCCACGAACGAGGTAGCCGACCCCAACAGCGCCACCGCCCACATCCAGAAGACAGCACCTGGGCCACCGAAGGCGATCGCCGTGGCAACACCGGCAATGTTGCCGACGCCGACGCGACCGGCGAGGGAAATCATTAGGGACTGGAAAGAAGAAACCCCGGAGTCTGACTTCTCGCCGTTCTTCAGCTGCGCAATCATGTCGGGAATACAGCGAATCTGCAGCCCCTTGGTCACGATCGTGAAATAGACACCGGCGCCCAAGCACAGGAACACGAGTGCTGGGGACCAAATGAGGGAGTTGAGAGCATCCAAGAACCCGGCCATATGAGGGAACCTACTTTCCAAAATTGTGATCTCTAACATAAAGAGTGACATAAAGAATCATGCACTACTTCAATCGAAATTTGTGAGGGCGATCACGAAAATGTTTTAAAAGAATCTAACTCTTCGCATCACCTGTTGGTTGACCGAAATTTAATGCGCAGCTCAAGAACCGTCAATACCGCTAACAGAAATCATTTAGAAAAACTGAACTATCTGCGCCAAAACACCCCCTTTGCCTCCCCCCGCCACACCTTCCATGCCGGTGGATTGAGTCAGACGGTGGGAAGGGAGGCGTCGACAAGCACGGCTCTAGGAGGACTAAGGTTAAACCCATGACTGACATCGCCCCGAAGAATGACCGACTCGTCTGGATTGACTTGGAGATGACCGGGCTCGACCCGAAGCGCCACGTCATCGTGGAGGTGGCCGCCATCATCACTGATGGCAACCTCAACGTCATTGGTGAGGGAATCGACCTAGTGGTCCATGCCACGGAAGCGGAGCTCGCTGAGATGGATGCCTTTGTCACCAACATGCACGCCAACTCCGGCCTGGATAAGGAAATCCGCGAATCCACCACCACTCTGCAGGAAGCCGAAGATGCCGTCCTGGCGCTCATCGCTGAGCACTGCGACCCTGAGCATCCCGCTCCCCTGGCAGGCAACTCCATCGCCACCGACCGCACCTTCATTCGCGCCTACATGCCACGCTTGGATGAAGCGCTGCACTACCGCATGATTGACGTTTCCACCATCAAGGAGCTCAGTCGCCGCTGGTTCCCACGCGCCTACTACAACCAGCCTGACAAGGGCATGGCGCACCGCGCGCTCCAGGACATCATCGAGTCCATCCGAGAGTTGGACTACTACCGCCGCAGTGTGTTCCGCACCGACGAAGGCCCCTCTTCCGAGGAAGCAGCGAAACTCAAGGAGTCAACTACCGCCGATTACCAGGCGTTTTTGTAAATCTCGCGGCGTGAGTTAATCTTATCCGTGCTGCTTTTAAGGCAGCGATGGTGGCTGTAGTTCAGCTGGTAGAGCACCAGGTTGTGATCCTGGGTGTCGCGGGTTCGAGCCCCGTCAGCCACCCCGAATGAGACCCTAGCCTGCACTTTCGCAGACTAGGGTCTTTCTTGATATGACGGGCTACGATAGCCGTGAGCGACTTGCGTAATGCCCGCGCGGTGGCAGGTCTTTCTCCTTCAAAAGGTGGCGTACATTGTTCAGGCTCTTTACTCATACCCCCAACCCACTGCCCCGTTATGACAACGGCGCTGGGCGGGCTGCTGAGCAAATCATCGCGGCCTACTCCACTAGTTTTTCGCTGGCCTCTCAAATGCTGAGCCCACAAACCCGCACGGACATCCGCAATCTTTATGCCGTGGTCCGTATTTCGGATGAGATTGTCGACGGTGCCGCCGCCGCAGCTGGACTAAGCCCGCAGGAGGTCCAAGAGACCCTCGACGCATACGAGCAAGCAGTCTTGCAGGCACCGCATCGCCGCTTTCATACCGACCCGATTCTGCATTCCTATGGATTGAGCGCACGCCGTTGTGGATTCAAAGACGAGCACATCCAGGCCTTCTTCGCGTCGATGCGGCGCGACCTACACCAGAGTGTTTACTCTACGACGGCCGAGCTGAATCAGTATGTCTATGGCTCAGCTGAGGTCATCGGCTTGCTGTGCCTGGACGCGTTTCTGGTGGGCCAGCCGGTTTCCAGCGCGCAACGCCGGGAGCTCGAGGCCGGCGCCCGCCGCTTGGGCGCGGCCTTCCAAAAGGTCAACTTCCTGCGGGATTTGGGCGCGGACACCGGCCAGCTTGGCCGCTCCTACTTTCCCCAGGCCGGCTCGGCAGGCTTGTCCGCGGAGTCAAAGGATGAACTCATCACCGACATCCGCGCCGACTTAGCCGCCGCCCGCGCGGTGATGGATCAGCTGCCGCTCACGGCACGGGTGGGAGTCATCGCCGCCACGGATCTCTTCGAAGCTTTGACCGACGATATTGCTGCACTGCCCGCTCGCGCCTTGCCCACTAAGCGCGTCAGCGTCAGCATCCCGCGCAAGCTGGCCCTTCTGCTGCGGGCAACCGTGAAGTCCCTAAGGAGGACGCGTTGATGAAAACCTTTAGGCGTGGCGCTGTGGCTAAACAGCCAGAGTCCGTCATCGTGATTGGTGCTGGCATTGCAGGGCTTGCAACTGCGGCTTTGCTCGCTCGCGACGGCAAGCAGGTTACGGTGGTGGACAAACTCGAAGAGGTCGGTGGGCGCGCAGGTTCGCTGTCTGCAGAGGGCTTCCGCTGGGATACCGGCCCGTCGTGGTACCTGATGCCGGAGGCCTTCGATCACTTCTTTGAGCTGTGCGGTACCTCGACTGCGGAGGAGCTTTCGCTGGTTGACCTCACGCCCGCCTACCGCGTCTATGACGACTCGGGCCAGTTCATCGACGTCGAGACCGGCGTGGATAAGGTGGCCACGCTCTTCGAGTCCATCGAGCCCGGCGCGGGCCAGCGCGTAAGGGACTATCTGGACCAGGCCACGGACGTCTACAACGTGGCCCTTGAGCGCTTCCTGTACACCACATTTAGTGATGCCCGCGAGCTCCTCGCGCCAACTGTTCGCTCCCGTTTAGGAACTTTGGCTCAGCTACTCACCCGCACCTTAGATAAGCACGTGGCGGCGTCTTTCCGGGATTACCGCCTACGCCAGGTGCTCAGTTACCCGGCGGTCTTTCTTTCTAGCGAGCCTTCCGCAGCACCGGCAATATACTCGCTAATGAGCCACACTGATCTGGTTGAAGGCGTGCGCTATCCGCTCGGCGGCTTCAGTGCGGTGGTCGAGGCTATAGCGCGGCAGGCCCGCAATGCTGGCGTTACCTTCTTGCTGGGAACGGAGGTCACGGGAATCCTCACCGACGATTCGGCCCGCGCAACAGGTGTCCGGATCATGACTTCCGCAGGCTCCCAAGAGCTGCTTGCCGACGCCGTCGTCTCCGCCGCCGATCTACACCACACCGAAACCTCGCTGCTGCCTGCGCATCTGCGTTCCTACTCAGCGAAGTACTTTGCGGGGCGCGATGCTGGTTTGGGCACGGTCTTGGTACTGCTGGGCGTAAAGGGTGAGCTGCCGCAGTTGGCGCACCACACGCTGCTGTTCAGTAAGGACTGGGAGCCTGATTTCCGTGCGGTCTACCACGGCCCAGAGCCCACGCGTGTGCTGGATGCTTCGCATTCCATCTATATTTCTAAGACCTCCGCCACCGATCCGGCGGTGGCGCCGGTCGGCCACGAGAACCTATTCGTGCTGGTTCCGGTCCCCGCGGACACCGCGTTGGGCCACGGCGATGCCTACGGCGCTCACCCGTCTGCTCGCGTGGAAGCCATTGCCGATGCCGCCATCGCACAAATCGGCCGCTGGGCTGGCATCGACGACTTCGCCTCTCGCATCGTCGTGCGCCACACCCTCGGGCCGGCCGACTTTGCGGAGCGCTACCACGCCTGGCGCGGCGGCTCGATTGGCCCAGCGCACACTCTGGCGCAGTCGGCCTTTTTCCGCGGCAAAAATGTCTCCTCCAAGGTCAAAGGCCTCTACTATGCCGGCGCCACGACCGTTCCTGGCGTTGGCGTACCTATGTGTCTTATCTCCGCAGAGAACATTCTCAAGCGAATGCACGGCGACACCACGGCTGCGCCGCTCGCGCATCTTCATTAGGCCTCTTTTTCGGCGGTGCGTGCATTCGAACCATCTTTCTGCCCCTACGAAACCCGCTCAGCCGCACTAGATGGTTCGAATGCACACGAGCGCTAGCGAATGAACAAGTCCAGCCCGGCGAGCAGCTCCTCTGAATGCGCTCTGCCCTCGCGGTCGGGCATATCGCCGGTGACTAAGAACTCCTCGACGCCGAGTTTCTCTGCGATGTCGGCAAGCTTGGCTTCCACCGCAGCGGGAGTACCGTAGACCGTATTGGCAAGCGTCTGCTCGAGGCGTTCGCGTTGTTGGCCGGTTAATCCTTTCAAGTCGGGATCTGGGTCGAGTGCACCAAACACGCCGGTGCTTCGGGAAAGCACCTGGGCATAGGCCTCGGGAAGGAGAAGGCGCCGGGCATAGGCCTCGTCTTCGGCCACCGCAATGTTGAGTGAGGAAATGACCACCGGCGAGGTGCCTTGGAAGTTCTCCCGATAAACCCGTGCAGCCTCAACCTGCGTCTCGGCTGGGCCGCCAAGGATGACGCCCAAGCCCAGCTTGGCCGCAGAAAGCGCAGAGCGGAAACCGGCCAAGACAAAAAGCGGCGGCCCAGCATGGGGCCGGAGGGTGATGGGGGCGTCGCCAAGCAAGAAATTGCGTACTTGGGCAAGGTCGGAATCGAAGCGTTGCTTGGCCTCCACGGTCTGCCGCAACGCCTCGCGTACTGGTTTAGTAAACCCCACCGAAGAGCCCAAGCCGATAATGATGCGCCCTGGATACAGCGACTCCAACATCGCGGCCCGCTCCGCGATGATCAATGGCGGGTGATTCGGCACCATAATGTCCGCCGTGCCAACCTGAATCCGCGCGGTCCAAAACAGAAAAGCGCATGTCCACCACTGTAGCCATGCGCCCCGTTTCGAAGTGAAACTTATTCTAAGCGTTTGCGTTTGTATTGCCCTTGGACCACGTCTCCCAGTCCATGTTCCAGTCGCCGAGGCCATCAAACGCACTGAGTTGCTCGCCGCCGGTGTTGAACACGCGCACGATGTCGCCACGCTTAACCACCGACTGGAACCACTGCGCAGCCTCTGGAGAGACGTTGATGCAACCGTGGGACTGGTTGTAGACGCCCTGGGCACCAATGGACCATGGAGCCGAGTGGACGTAAATTCCGGAGTAAGACATCTGGGTCGCGTAGTTAACGTTCGTGCGGTAACCACCTGCATCCAGTGCTAGACCATATGTAGTGGAATCCATGACGAGGGACTCGTACTCATCACCAATGATGTAGCGGCCGTTCGGCGTATCCCACATACCGTCAGTGCCCAAGGAAACTGGGATAGAACGCAGCAACTGACCGTTCTTGAAGACCTGCATGGTCTTAGTGGCGTTATCGACTAAGGAAATTACGCGGTCCCCAATAGTGAAGTTCGTGGAAGAGTCCTCGCCACCGTAAATACCGCCACCGAGATTCTTGCCGTAGAGATCAACGTTAACCTCTACCTTGGTACCAGGCTCCCAGTACTCCTTCGGACGCCAGCGAACTTCCTGGTTATTGATCCAGTAGAAAGCGCCCTCAACCTCAGGGGTGGTCTTGACGGTGATAGCTTCCTCGGCGGCCTTGCGGTCAGTGACATAGTTGCCAAAGCGAACACCAATAACCTGTCCAACGCCTACTTCGGCGCCGGGGATCGGCGACAAAGCGACCTCAGAAACACCCGCTGCCTGTGGGGTAGCGAAAGTTACGGTCTTCTTGTTTCCGTCAACGTCTTCTGCCTGGATTGTGTAGGTGTGATTGTATCCAAGGACCTCATCGGTGGACCAGGTCTTAGAGTCGGCGGACAGCTTTTCTGCGACTTCGACGCCAAGCTCGTTCGTCATAGTAACCGTCTTCATTTTGCCTTCGGTCTTTACCGTAATGGTTTCGGAAGGATCGACGTCGGTCGCACCGTCCTTAACGGAGACTTCAAGGCCTTTCTTCTTAGCGGCGGCAGAGCTTTCTGCAGCAGCATCATTTCCAGCGGCGGCAGCTGCGGACTGCTCGGAGCTCTTATCTTGAGCTGTGGAATCAATGGTGCAAGCTGCGGCAACAGTCGCAGTCAAAGCAACGGCGGTGACTGCGATAACACGACGGGCAAGAGGTAGGGGATTAATCACGGGAGCCCTTTTATAAAGCACAGAGGAGTCGGTTAAGAATTTCTCAATCAGCCTATAACGAGCTTCTTTAAAACACCACACGGCGCTTCACGTGTTAACCAATTGTTATCTGCTCGGCACCCCCTCCCATGCGCAAGCAAAGCAAAACGCCAAAACGGCCACGAAAACCATAAGTGACCTGCCGATTTTACAGTTTTCCAACAAGAGTGTTAAAGTTAATTCTCGTTGCACGGCAGGCAAACAAGCCAGCCGGACAACACATGCGCCATTAGCTCAATTGGCAGAGCAACTGACTCTTAATCAGTGGGTTCGGGGTTCAAGTCCCTGATGGCGCACAATAGAAAGTCTCGCGGCTTCATTCCCAAAAATGAGGTTGCGGGACTTTTGGTTTTGCGAGGGAGCCCCCAGGATCTGCATAACTGACAACGAAGGGGGCGCCGGCGTAGCTTTCCGACGCCCCGTTGGCAACTACGCAGGTGCTAAATCTGCTCGCCCGCGATTTGGTAGTCCTCCGGGTCGCCCACAGGTACCTCGGTGCCGTCGGACATCTTGAGGTCCTCAAGCTCCTGGCCTGGGTCGACCAGCTCGATGTCGAAGCCCGACTCGCGAATTCGGCGCAGCCCCTCCTTGAGCATCCTACGACCCATCTTGTTCGTCGCGGTCACGTTGGACAACTCCAAGACCACCTTGTCCGCGCTCAAGTCATAGCGCTCCAACTCGTGCAGGACCGTCTCAGCCGCGTTGAAGTTGAGAACACCCTGGAGATAGATGACCGTAGCGTCGCCGTCGTCAATAATGTGGCGAATCGGCTGGACACCGTAGCGCTCCTCTGTTGACATCAGGTGCAAGCCCATGTCCTTAGATAAGAGCTTGAAAGCTTCCACGCCACGGACAGAATTGCCTTCCTCGTTCAGACGCGGCGAGAAGGTAGCAACACCCAGCTGCCCCGGCAGCGTTCCGAGCAAGCCGCCGGCCACACCGGACTTCGCCGGAATACCTACCTCGGCCATCCAGCGGCCGGCACCGTCATACATTCCGGCCGAGCTCATCAGCGCCAGAGTTAGCCGGCAGACATCGGCGTCCAGAATCTTGTCATTCGTTACTGGCTGGCGGCCACCATTAGCCAAGGTCGCCGACATCACCGCCAGGTCCTTCACCGTCACTCGAATAGAGCACTGTTTGGTATAAGTAAGCACGGCGTCGTGCGCTTCGTCCTTAATAATGTCGTAGTTGCGCAGCACGTGCGCCAAAGAGAGGTTGCGATCCGCGTGGTCTAGCTCCGAGCCGAACACGCTCTCATCGATCTCCAGCTCGCGTCCCGCCAGGCGCGACATATAGGTAAGGATGCGCTCCACGCGTTCCTCAACCCCGGAGTCAACGCCATTGATGAGCTGGGTAACCGCAATTGCACCAGCATTGATCATTGGGTTGACCGGACGGTGGTCATCGCGGTTGAGGGAGAGCTCGTTGAACGCTTCGCCGGAAGGCTCCATTCCGACGATTTCACGCACTGCGTCCAACCCCAGTTCCTGCAGCGCCAAGGCGTAGACAAAAGGCTTGGACAAAGACTGCATGGTGAACTCGACGTCCGCGTCACCCGCCGAATACACGTGGCCCGTGGTGGTGCACAGCGCGGCGCCCAGGTACTCCGGTTCCGCAGCCGCGAGCTCTGGGATGTAGTCAGCTACCTTTCCACCGTCCTTATCACGGACACTGTCGAGGATTTCCTGCAAATAAAATGGGATTGGTGTTTTCATCTCCGCCCAGCTTACGGATGACTATGATTGCCCGCATGAACAGAACTCTTGTCATTGTGGACGTGCAAAACGACTTTTGTCCTGGCGGCTCCCTCGCGACGGATCGTGGAAACGAGGTAGCGCGCGACGTCGCCAAGCTGGTGCGCACCCAGGATTATGACTTCATTGTTGCTACGCAGGACTGGCACATCGACCCCAAGGGGCACTTCTCTGAAGACCCGGACTTCGTGGACACGTGGCCGGTGCACTGCGTCGCCGACACGGAGGGCGCGGCCATGCACGCCGCGCTTGCCGACGCCCCCATCGACACCTTCTTCCACAAAGGTGCCTACACCGCAGCTTATTCCGGGTTTGAGGCCGAGTGCGTCGACGATGGTGCAACCCTGGCGGAGTGGCTGCGCGAGCGTGAGGTAAGCGAGCTCGACATCGTGGGCATCGCCACCGATCACTGTGTGCGCGCCACCGCAATCGACGCGTTACGGGAAGGCTTCACCGTCAACGTCTTGGAGAGCTACTGCTCTCCAGTCAGTGAAGAGCGCGCAAAAAAGACCTTTGCCGAACTGCGCGAGGCAGGGGCAAAGGTCGTCTAAGGCGGGGGGCAAAAATGCCGCGTCGAATTAGCGGCGCTCCGCGAGCAGGCGCTGCAGCTCCTTGATGTCGTTCTTGCGACGGTTGGAGCGGAAGACTGCTAGTGCTACGAGGCCGACTACAGCTGCGCCAACGCCGGCGAGTGCCATCTGAACGTTGCGATCCTGCAGCTTCTCGGTTGCGGCGCCCTTTGCGTCATCGACCAAGTTCTTTGGCTTGCTGCGGTCAGCGAGCTCGTCGAGGGTGCTAGCCAGCTGGCGGCGGGTGCGCTCGATGTCGCGCTGAATGTCATTAATATCGCGTGCCACGTTGTAACTCCTGAATTCGTAATTTCGCTTTATAGGCCTTTTGGCTCAGCTTCCACCGAGTCAGTCAAGGGACCAGTCTACAGGCATCGATGCAATACGTGCACGCGGGGATACCGGCACCTGCGCCTAGGATGGCCCAGACCATCACGAGGGCACGGTATGGTTAAAGGCATGACTGAAGCAAAGCGTTTGGAAATCGGAGACGTTGCCCCCTCTTTCACCTTGAGCGACGATCAGGGAAATTCTGTAAGCCTCAGCGACTTCGCTGGAAAGCGCGTGCTCGTGTATTTCTACCCGCGCGCCAACACGCCAGGCTGCACCAAAGAGGCGTGTGACTTCCGCGATTCCCTTGAGCAGCTCAATGGTCTCGACATCGCGGTCGTAGGCATCTCCCCTGATAAGCCAGAGGCCCTGGCTAAGTTCCGCGCCGATCACGAGCTGAACTTCCCACTTCTGTCTGACCCTGAGAAGGAAACGCTCGCGGCATACGGCGCGTTCGGTGAGAAGAAGAACTACGGCAAAGTGGTACAGGGCGTTATTCGCTCAACTTTCCTCGTTGAGCCAGATGGCACCATCGGCCAGGCCATGTACAACGTGAAGGCTACAGGTCACGTCGCCCGTGTGATGAAGGGGCTGTCTTAAGCTTCGGTACATACACAATCACCTAAACAATTCAGATGAGCATCAAGCACGATACCGAGCTGCTGGTTCCACGCCGGCGCCCGGCCCAGGCACGTAGCCGCGAGAGATACAACAGGATCCTCAAGGCTGCGCGAAGCGTGCTTGTCGACGTTGGCTTCGAGTCCTTCACCTTCGACGAAGTCTCGCGCCGCGCGGAAGTGCCTATCGGCACGCTGTACCAATTCTTTGCCAACAAGTACGTGCTGATCTGCGAGTTGGACCGCCAGGATACCGGCGAGAATCTGGAGGAGATTCAGCGCTTTTCTGAGCACGTCCCGGCCCTGCAGTGGCCGGACTTCCTTGATGAGTTCATCGACCACCTCGCCCGCATGTGGCGCGAAGACCCCTCCCGCCGTGCGGTGTGGCATGCGGTGCAGTCCACTCCGGCCACACGCGCCACGGCCGCAGATACGGAGCTGCAGCTGCTCAAGCCCGTGGCGGAAATCCTGGAGCCGCTGGCCCAGCGTATGACCTATGACGAGCGCGTGGAGCTGGCCGGATTCCTCGTACACACGGTGGTCTCGATGCTCAACTACGCAGCATCTGGCGAGCCAGAGAGCTTTGACGACGTCGTGGGCGAAATCAAACGTATGCTTATTGCGTACTTGTTCTCCGTAGCCACTAGCTAAAGGTTAGGGACCGTGAGCAGGACGGTAGCGGTGGCGTAATCTCCGTCGTGGCTGATGCTCAGGCCCGTTCGTATATCCCCGAGACTTGCAGCTACGCTCTCTTTGATGTGGCCGTGCAGGACCAGTGCGACTCTCCCCCAGGCGTCCGGCTGAACCTCGATTTCTTGCCAGTCGACGTCGTTTTCTGCCACCACCGGCGGGCGGCCATAAAGCGCCTGCGACCATGCCTTAATAAAAGCTTCCTTCGCCGCCCACCGCCCGGCGAGGTGCTCGGCGCGGCGCGCGGAGTCGCCTTTGCGCGTAGCCACGCGCAGCTCCGTGGCACTGAATACCGCCTCGAAACGAGTGCCCGGCACGCTGAGCTGCTGGGCAAACTCCGAGATACAAACAAGGTCAGTTCCCACGGCGAAGGTAGCGGCGCTCATAACCTCTCACTCTAGCTCGCGAGCTCAGTCTTGAGCATTTCGAGTTCTCCGCCACCAGCCATCCACTGGGTCAGATCTTCGACGCTTACTTCCGCCTTCGAAGCATTGAGAACCACTTCGCCCATGTTAAGTACCACGAAGCGGTCCCCCACCAAGAACGCGTGCTGCGGGTTGTGGGTAATCAGCACCACTCCCATGCCGCGATCACGAGCGGCGTCGATAAAGCGCAGCACCATGCCGGACTGCTTGACGCCAAGCGCCGCCGTGGGCTCATCCAGCACGATGTAGCGCGCACCGAAGTAGATGGCGCGCGCGATGGCCACCACCTGGCGCTGGCCGCCGGAGAGCGCTTCCAGCTCCACGTCGATGTCGGCTAGGTCTACGCCCATTTCTTGCAGCTGCTCGCGGGCGATGGTGCGCATTTCCTTTTCCTTCAACAGGCCGAAAGGCCCTGCGAGTTCCTGGCCTAAGAAGAAGTTGCGCCACACGGAAAGCTGCGGCACCAGCGCGAGATCCTGGTACACGGTAGCGATGCCTGCATCGAGGGCATCGCGGGGGCTGGAAAAGGTGGTGGGGGCGGCGTCGACAAGCAGCTTGCCCGAGGAGGGTGTGTTGAGGCCCGACAGAATTTTGATGAGCGTGGACTTGCCTGCACCGTTGTCGCCAAGGACGCAGGTGACAGTGCCCGGGCGCAGCGTCATGTTGACACCACGCAGGGCATGGAAATTACCGAAGGATTGCTGAATATCGTGCAGCTCGATGCTGTGTGCATTCTCAGTCATCACTGCCTCCTATTTCCGCTTGTTGAAGTTGGCCACAGACGTGTTGGTGAGCACCGCAAACAGCAGCATGGCGCCGAGGAAGAATTTGAACCAGTCAGGGTTCCATCCCGCATAGACAATGCCCTGGTTGGTCATGCCGAATATGACTGCACCGATGGCCGTGCCTACGGCAGTGCCGCGGCCGCCCGTCATCGAGCAGCCACCGATAACCGCCGCGATGATGTAGAGGAACTCGTTGCCAATGCCCTGGCCCGCCTGGATGGAGTCGAAGGCGAAGAGCGTGTGCATGCCCACAAACCAGGCGGCGAAACCGACGACCATGAACAGGATGACCTTGACGCGGCGCACAGGAACACCGACGGCGCGGGCGGCGTCCTCGTCACCACCGACGGCGAAGATCCAGTTACCGAAGCGGGTCTTGTAGAGGACGAAGGAGGCCACAGCGACGAACAAGATCCACCACAACACGGTGGCACGGATGCTCAGCGAGCCGAGGTGAATAGTGCCAGCGAAGATGGCGCGTGCGGCAGCAAAGCCCTGCATGTCCGAGATGGATGGCGTGGCCACCTGGCCGATAACGAGCTTGGTCACGGCCAGGTTCAGCCCCTGCAGCATGAGGAATGCGGCAAGGGTGATGAGGAAAGAGTCGATCTTCGTACGCACGACAAGCAGGCCGTTGATGGCACCAATGGTCAGGGCCGTCACGAGGGCGAGGGCTGCTCCAACCCAGGAGTTGAGGTGCAGGTTGTAGTTGAGCATGGTGGCCACGAGCGCAGAGGTAGTCACGGCGACGCCGGAGGATAAGTCGAACTCGTTGCCAATCATAAGCAGGCCCACGGCCAAGGCTACGATGCCCAGGGTGGAGCTGGCGTAGAGCACCGTGGAGAAGGCCTCCATCGAACGAAACGATGGAGCGACAATCATGAACAGGGCAAAGATGACGATGGCACCAAGGACACTGGCTAGCTCGGGGCGGCGCATGATGCGGGCGCTTAGGCTCCGCGATGCTAGCCGCGCATCGATGCTTGGCGACGTCTCGGTCATCGCAAGCCTGCCTTAGCGGACTCTGAGATTACGTCGACGTTGGTGGAGTCGACGAAGGAAGGGCCGGTGTAGACGGGACGGCCGCCGCCCACGGTGGAGCCGTTGCGGTGTGCGAGCCACAAGGCGTCGACAGCCATGTAGCCCTGCATGTAAGGCTGCTGGTCCACGGCCCAGGCGACGTCGCCGGAAGCGATGGCGTCGACAAGCTCAGCGTTGGTATCGAAGGTGGCTACCTTTGCCTTGGCGCCGGAGTCAGCGATGGCGTCGACGGCGCGCATAGCGACGGGCGCTTGGAGAGCCATGACCCAATCAATGGATTTGTCCTGCTCGAGCTTCGCGTTCAGGGTGGACTGTGCTGCAGTGAGGTCCTGACCGTTGACATAGAGCAGCTCAACCTTGCCGCCCTGTCCGTCCTGCAGACCCGCGCAGCGATCCTCCTGGGACTTGTTGCCTTGTTCGTGGATGACGCACAGGGTGTGCTTGGCGCCGTCCTTCTTGAGGCGCTCGCCTGCCTTGGTGCCGGCGACCTTCTCCTCTTGGCCGAAGAACGCGGTCATGCCGTACTTCTGGTAGGAATCCATGCCGGCGTTAAGGCCGACGGTGGGGATTCCTGCGTCGGCGGCCTTCTTGGCTACAGGACCGATGGCGCTGGCGTTTGGCATGGTGACGGCGATGCCGTCGACGCCGGAGTCAATGGCGGACTGCACGAGGTTGGCCTGGTTAGGGGCCTGCGGATCGGAAGAGTAGCGCAACTCGATGTTGTCCTTCTTGGCTGCGTCCTCGGCGCCCTTGCGCACGAGATCCCAGTAGGTATCGCCAGGGGCACCGTGGGAGATCATCGATACGACGATGCGCTCGGTGTCCACTCCCTCGGCGAGTTCGTTCTCACTGTTTTCGCGCGGCGCACCACCGGTGGAGGAGCATCCCGTCACTGCTAGCGCGGCGGCCAAAGCCACCCCGGTTCCCACAATCTTGCAAGCTTTAACGTTGAAGTTCATGCTTGCATAGTGCCCCACCTGCAACAGGGACTCAAACCGCTGACCTGCATCTTTATCGTTTCAGGTGGCGCAAGCTGGCACTTTCGACGCCGTTTTTACCCCCGTTACAGCTTCCCAAACCCCCAACACAAAGCCACAAATACACAAAAGGGAGGGCTCCCCATTTCTGGGAAGCCCTCTCTGCCGCTTCGGCCACTGGCGTGAATGTCCTAAAGGCGTTTTTCCTTCTTGATTAGTTCAGCATCTGCCCGGTTTCAAGGATTCCGTCGCGCAGACGAGCGGCGTCGTCAAGCAGCACTGCGGCCTCACGTTCCTTCACAGCGTCACCAGTACCGCCCAGGTTGCGATCCACCGGACGCTCGTAGAGAACTGCCCCGCCGCGCATCGCAGACTCGATGCGGCGCAGCCCGGCGCGCTCACGCTCGTGCGCCTGCTGCTGCCACTGAGCAACGGCCTCCGCATCCTGCGCCGCCGCCAGTGCAGCCAGGAATGCGCCCGGGTGCACAATTGCCACTAGCGCAGACACGTGACCGAAGCCCAGCGAGGTAACCAGGCCTGCCTTCGGTGCGTACTCGTCACGACCGCGCAGGTCCAGCTGATGACGTAGCCAAACCAGGTGCTCATGCTTAGCCAGCACTGGGTCCACGCAATCCAGGGAACGATTCGGCGGCAGGATGCCCTCACGCAGGACCTGCGTCAGGCCAACCATCTGGAACGCGGCGGCACCACCCTTGGCGTGGCCAGTCAGGGTCTTCTGCGAAATCACGTACATCGGGTTGCCGTTGTGGCGTCCCATCGCGGCAGCAATGCGCTCGTGCAGATCCGACTCGTTCGGGTCATTCGCATTGGTCGAGGTGTCGTGCTTGGAGATGATGGACACCTCATCCGGCGTGACGCCATGCGCACGCAGGGCCTGCGCCAAGCGGGAATCCACGCCGCCACGGGCCGCAGACAGCGCGCCCAATCCCGGCGCGGGGATGGAGGTGTGAGCGCCGTCCGCGAAGGACTCCGCGAAGGCCACCACGCCCAGAACCGGCAGTCCCTGCTCCGCGGCGAATGAGCCACGGGCCAGCAGCAGGGTGCCGCCACCTTCAGACTCGATGAAGCCTCCGCGGCGCCTGTCGTTGGCGCGGGAGAAGTACTTGTGGTCGATGCCCTTTGCTTCCATCTCTGCGGTCTCCGCGGTCGCAGCCATGTCGCCGAAGCCGGTGATGCTCTCAATAGATAGGTCATCGACACCACCAGCGACCACGAAGTCTGCCTTGTGCAGGCGCAGCTTATCCATCGCTTCCTCCACGGAGACCGCAGCGGTAGCGCAGGCTGCAACCGGGTGGACCATCTGGCCGTAGCCGCCCACGTAGGACTGCATCACGTGCGCTGCCACCACATTCGGCAGGGCTTCCTGCAGGATGTCGTTCGGGCGCGACTGCGCCAGCAGCTTATCCACGTAGAGCGAGCGCAGGGAGGCCATGCCGCCCATGCCGGTGCCCTGCGTCGAGGACACGCGTGCGGGATGAACGCTCGCGAGCAGCTCTGCCGGGCTGAAGCCCGCCGAAAGGAATGCCTCCACGGTGCACACGATGTTCCACAGCGCCACACGGTCGAGGTTGTCGATCATGTCGGCCGGGATGCCATAGACCGCCGGGTCGAATCCGGTCGGCACCTGGCCGCCGACGAAGCGCGACATTGCCACGCGGCGCGGCACACGCACTGGCGAGCCGGCCGGGCGGGTAACCTGCCATTCCTCACCATCGAAGTGCGCCGTAGCGCCCTCAACTTCTTCTACGAAGGACTTGGCGGTTGCTTCATCGTCCACGGTGAAGGTCAGCGGCTTCTCCAGGTAGATGGTGGTCAATTCAGGAGCGAGGTTGTCCACCATCGGCATGTGCGGGCCGAAGTCATCGTGGTAGCGGCGCACCCCGATGTTGGCCATCACTTGGTCATGGAATTGTTCGTAGACGTCTTCCTCGGCAATGGCTTCGCCGGTCTCCAGCACGGTCCACTGGGCCGACTGGGCATCCCACTCGATGAGGCCCATGGTCCAGGCCAACTCAAGCACGCCGGCAGCGGAAAGCTCGCCGGTAAGCTCGACCTCGAAGCGGGTACGCGAGGAACCCAGCGGGCCGAGCTCACCTGCGCCGACGATGACGACCATGTCATCGAGCGACTGCGTCACGCCCCTGAAGTCTGGCGTGGTCCACTGCAACGGGGACAGCGGGTTCGGCAGTGCTTGCACCGTCTTCGGGGCCTGGATGACGCCGCCATTGGATGCGCTTGTTTGCTCCGCCCGCCGTGCGGCCTCGCGGGCCAGTTCAGGCAGGTTGAGGTCGGCCTCGCCCAGACCGCCGGTGAAGTCAAGGGTGACCGGGTCCTGGGCCGCCTGCTCACGCACGTCGGCGTTGGCGCCGCCGTCGACCAGCTTGATAGCCATTTCCTCGGTGGAGTAGGTTTCCACGCCCTTGGCCTCGACAAGCTCGACCATTGGGTCGTTTCCGCCCATCAGGCCAGTGCCACGTACCCAACCAATGTGGGCGTGGACCAGCGAGGTACGCTCGCCCCAGACAGGCTCCGCCTTCCAGCGGGTAACCAGGGCGTCGAGTGCCGCCTTGGCCTCACCATAGGCGCCGTCGCCACCGAAGCGGCCACGGTTCGGGCTACCTGGCAGCACCACGTGCAGGCGCTGGCCCACGTGGGTATCCGCGCCCAGCTGAGACAGGCCCGCGATGAGCTTCTCCACCGACCACAGCAGCAGACGCATCTGCGACTCGGCCTGGGCGCCGGCGTCGGCCAGCGTGCCCTGCACGCGCGGAGCAGCGAACGGGAAGAGCAAGGTCGGCACCAGCGCCGGCTTGACCAGCTTGGACTTGCCGCCCACTGTGGCTGTCTGCTCGTTAGCAATCCACTCCACCAAGGCATCGAGATCTTTGAAGGAGCTCAAGTTCGCAGGGACCACCCACAACGCGGCGGAACCAGCGGCGTGCGTGCGGTAGAGCTCCTTGTAGAACTCCACGCGGTCATGGTTTAGGCGCGAGGTGGTTGCCACCACGGTGGCGCCCTCGTTGAGCAGCTCGCCGATGACAGCGGCCGCAATCGAGTTCGGGGAGCCACCAGTAACCACGGCAACGTCGTTGCTCATGGTCAAGACAGCGGCATCCTCACGCGCATCCTGCGCGTGATCCGGCAGACCAAAGTGCTCCGCCAGCCGCGCCACGGCTTCGCCAGCGCCCAGAACATCGACGTCCGCAGCGTTGAGCTCGCCCGCGGCAACACGCGCAAGATCCTCGCGGGCAGAAGCCCAGCGGTCGTCGATTAGCACTGCCTTATCCGCATCGAAGGACGGCGCGACCTGCTTAGCCCAATCGGAGCCCAGCTCACGGGAGACTAGCTCCGCCAGTGCGGCGTTCTCATCTACTTCCGAAAACTCGGTGGCAGGCGCCGCAACTCCCAGCTTGGACAGCAAGGTGCGGGCGGTCTCCGCAAGGGTATCGGTCATTTCCGCGGTGTAGGCATCCAAAGCAGCGGAGTCCACTACCCCACCGCCCGCAGCACCACCCACGGAAGGCATCGCAATGCTAATCCCCTCGCGCTGTCCGGCGACGGTCACGGCGGCGTCGATTAGCGCATCCAGCTCCTTGACACTCGCAGCGCCCGTGCCGAGCGTGGCCAGGTCGCCGCCACGCAGGGACGCGCCCTCGCGAGTGCCGAGGACAAGCTCAGCGATGACGCGATCTGCCCAGCCTTCGCCCAAGCCCCAGGCGCCGGTGACACGCTCAGCCACGTAGCCAGGCTTCTTTCCGGCAGGTCCAGTAAGGCGGCGCAGCGCATCAGCGACCTGCCCACCCAGGACCGGGCCAAAGGTCTTATAGCCCTTGGCCATGCCTGCGACAGTCTCCTTGAGTTCCGACAGCGCAGCATCGGCCGCGCCATCGATAGCGCCCAATCCGAACTCCACACCCAGATCCAGCAGGAGCTGGTTGCGGCGGGAGGACACGCCCTCGACGAGCAGTTCGATGGTATCGGCAGGACCCATCTGATCCAGGCGGACCTTGGTCCACACCGCCACGAGCATTTCGGTGGCGAACTGCGCGCTCAGCGGCTTATCCGCTGGGGTCTCCCCACCCGCAGCAGGTGCCGGAACCGGAGCCACGAGGGTCGCGGTCTCCGCTGCTGCCGGGGTCTCAGGGACCAGGCTTGCTGCGGTAGCGCCAGATTCGGCACCATCCTCGGCACCAGATTCAGCCGCTGCATCCGCCGCCGCAGTCTGCTCCGGCTCCGGGCGAGCGATGGCATCCTCAGCGAAGACAACGCCGCGGTCGCGCTCGATGTTGAGCACCTCGATGCCGTGGCCTGCATACTGCGGCAGGCGCAGGGTCTGGCCCAGCATGTTCGCCAGCGTTGGCGAGGAACCCACGCCCACCTCGACAAAGCGCTCCACGCCCAGGCCCGGGGTGCCGGCGCCGCCGATGGCGCCCGGCTCGCTAAGCAGGAGATCCTGGGTTTCGATCCATCGGACAGGTGAAGCGAACTGCCAGGCCAAAAGCTCAATGAGCAGGGTGCGGCCCAACTGAACCGGGTTCTCAAGGGCGCCCGCGAAGTCAGACAGGATGGCCTTGACGGGATCAGAGTCCACCACGGAGTCAATGGCCTGCACGAACTCTTCAGTGAGCTCAAATGGACGCGCAACCAGGTTCGGCACGTAGTGGCCCACGAGGATATCCAGGTCGATGTCCGCCGGAATGAGGGAATCGAGGTGCTCGCGGAAGGCAGGCACGCCGTCCAGCAGATGAGAGGAGTGGAACGGCACGTCGATGCCCGGGATCTGGATGAAGGCACGCGCCCCCGGCGCGCGGCGCTCGGCGTCGGCACGCAGGGCGTTAAGCCCCGCGCGAGTACCGGCGACGGCGTACTGGACGCCTGCAATGTTGTAGTTGACGATCTCCAGGAACTCGCCGGTCTGCGCGGAAATCTCAGCAACGTACGGGAACACGTCCTTGGCGGAGACGCCGATCTTGTTCGGACGCAGCGCCGCCAGTCCATAGTTGGAGTTGCCCTCGGCGTCGCGCTCGACCAGGCGGTGCATGGTCAGGCCACGGGCGTAGACGATCTCTACGACTGCTTCGAGGGAGAGCACCTGCGCGTAGGCGGCGAGGGCGTTGTACTCGCCCACGGAGTGGCCCGCAAAGTAGGCGCCGGAGTCAAGGACGCCGGCCTCCTGCATCTCGGCGATCTGCGCGCAGCCCAGGGTGGCCATGGCTACCTGCGTGAACTGGGTCAGGAAAAGAGCGCCGTCCGGGTGCGTGAACTCCTCGCCGCGCACGGTGACGGACTGCGGATTGTTGCGCACGATCTCCAGGATGGAGAATCCCAACTTGGAGCGGGTGTGCTTGTCCGCGCGTTCCCATACGGAGCGGGCGTTTGACGACGCCGCGAAGGCGTCCATGCCCATCCCCTGCGACTGGATGCCCTGGCCGGGGAAGCCGTAGAAGGTCAGCCTGTCAGCGACAGTTGCGCGAGCCTCAAGGACCGGAACGCCGTCGACGGAAGCGGTGACGGCTCGGACCTCGCCGAAGCCTGGGCGGGTGTCCAGGCCCACGCGCTCGACCACGAAGGTGACCTGCGCGCCGGGCAGGACAGGCGCCTGCATGGTGGCGCTCCACTCACGGACTGCAGCGCCGTCGAAAGCGGCGGCCAGCTGCGCCAGCGCGGAGGTCCACATGCCATGGACGATGACGCCGTCCTTCAATCCAGCCAGCTGGGCGGCGAGATCGGCAACGTGGATGGGGTTGCGGTCGCCCGTGACCACGGCGAATGGGTGCATCGATTGCGGGGCGGTCACGGTCATTTCGTGGCGGAAGCTGCGCGGCTTTTCCTTGGTGGTGGACGCTGCACCTGCGACGGAGTCCGCTGCGCCGAGTTCCTGCTCGCCGCGACGGCCCTGGATGGCGAAGCGCTCGAAGAGGCGTGCAACCGGGGTGCCTGCGGTGTCTGCACCAGCTGCGGAAGCACCATCAGTGGCCGTGTCAATATCTACTGCGACGTCGACGACACGGCCGACTGGGGTGTCGCGGACCTCGCCCGCGGTGGCGGTGATACGCAGCTTCGCCTCGCGCGGCAGCGCGGACTTGAGTTCGAGGTTGTGTTCCAAGTGGACCAGGTTGAGCAGGCCTTCAACGACGTTGGTTCCGTCTTCGGTAACTGCATCGGCGATGACCGCGAACACGGCTGGCCAGGCCTTGCCCACGAGGACGTCTGGGGCCACGTGTGCGCCCTCGGCAACGTCTGCGGAAAGGGCGTCGGCAGGCGCATAGCCCGCGGTGACGTTTTCATAGTCTGCGGAATCCGCGGCGCTGAGCTCGCCGGACCAGATGGCGGTGCCACCGGTTACCTCCGGCAGGGTGCCGCCGGCAGCGACGCGAGCCAGCTCGCGCATGGACTCAGCGGCATCGGCCTCGGTGATAAGCGGCGAGGCGCCCGGAATCTGCGGTGGGGTGATGCGCAGGCGCAGCTGCGCGCCTGCAATCGCGCCCTTGAGCGGGACGCTCAGCCAGTACTCGTCTTCGGCAAGCTTCTCAAAGCGGGAGCCGTTGTCTTTGCTCTCGATCGACTCAGCCAGGAACTGGCCGGTGCCAAGCACGAGGCGAAGCGGGTTAAGCTGCTCGCGGCCTGCCCAATTGACCATTGGTGCCTTGAGGATTTTGTCGAAGTCCGAGTGCTCTGGTTTGTCTTGTACACCGGCCTGGGTCAGCTCATCTGTTGCGGCCTGCTCGAAGCGGGCAAGCAGCTCAGCCACCGGCTCGTCAACGCGCTCAATGCCGCCGACTGCGGTGGTGCCTGGGATGATGCAGACTTGGTCGGCATCGTAGCGCTCGTCGTGGGCCTGCCACAGGGAGTCCTGGCGCCACAGACGGCGGACCTCCGCGTCGATGACGGGGACGAAGTTGGCGGGCTTGCCCTTCTGGTTGAGCAGCTGCAGGAACCACGCGGCGTCGCCTGGGTGGACGAGCTGGTCGACGGCGGCGCTGCCCAAGAGCTCGCGCAGCTGCATGACTGCCTGCTCCGGGTTCTCGCGCTCTGCGGTGACCTGAAGTTCGATCTCGCCGTGGTCCGCCGGGTTGAGGCGGGCTTCGGTGCGCTCCACCATTGCGACGAAGCGCTGGAACCAGGATTCGTCGACCCACTGCCCCATGTAGGAAAGTTCAAGGTAGCGCTCGAGCCACTGCGCGTAGGTTATAGAGTCAAGGTCACCGAAGTAAGGCTTGCAGGTCTTGCCGATGGCCTCGATGATCTCGTCACGACGTGCGGCCACGGCCTCAGCGTCGCCCGCGACCTCGTCGAGCAGGCGCCCGGCGCGTGCGAAGGAGTTGTCGATCTCGTGGATGTCCGCGCCCAGCTGGGACAGTCCGGAGGTCACGGAGCCGCCGAAGTCCTGGGCTGCAGCGCCCACGCCGGCCCAGCCGCCGTTCTGGACGGTCGGCTGCGCGGCCACGAGTGCGCGCTTCACGGATTCGGAAGCGGTGGATTCCTTGGTCGCCATGGCGGCGGTGCCCACCATGATGGCGTCGACAGGCGCATCCGGCAGCCCCTGCTTGTGTGCCCAGGTGCCCAGCAGGTACTGAACACCGCGGGCTGGGGTGCCGATACCGCCGCCGACGGCCAGCACCACGTTGTCGTGCTCGCGGATGCGGCCATAGGTGGCAGCGAGCAGCTCGTCGAGGTCCTCCCACGAGTGGTGGCCACCGGCGTGACCGCCTTCGATCTGCATGATGATAAGTCCTGGGGCCTGCTCAGCGATGCGCAGTACTTGGTCGATCTGCTTGATGGTGCCTGGCTTGAATGCGACCCACGGGAAGTTGTCCGCGTGCAGGGACTCTACGAGTTCCACTGCCTCTTCGAGCGGTGGGATACCAGCAGAGACAACCACGCCGTTGATGGGCGCACCGTTTGCGCGTGCCTTGGGGAGGGCGCGCTCGCCAGCGATCTGGCGGCGCCACTGCGATGCGGAGAGATACATGGCGTTGAACTGTGCGTTCACGCCTGGCTCGAGGAGTTCCTCTAGCTTCTCCAAGTTGCGTGCCAGCAAGGCGTTGGTGGTCTGGCCACCGCCTGCGAGCTCTGCCCAGTGACCGGCGTTGGCTGCTGCAGCCACGATTTCTGAGTCGACGGTGGAAGGGGTCATGCCGGGCAGCATGACTGGCGAGTAGCCGGTTGCCTCGGTGAACTTGGTGGAAAGGCGACCTGCGCGCAGGGTCGGGCGGAAGCACTCCCAGGACATGGGCAGGGCGGGTGCCTGGCCGGCGTCGAAAAGCTGCGACTGCCCGTGCGAACCGCACACCACCAAGGTGCCGATTCCTCGTCCTGCGACGATGTCTCGGGTCAGCGGCTCGACGCCGCCATCAGGGCCGCACTCGAAGATCCAGCGGGCGCCTGCCTCGATGGCCTCGGTGACGCGGGCTGGCCAATCGACGATGTCGGTGAGGACGGCGCGGGCGCCCTCCTCCACGAGCACGGGGTCAAGACCTGCGGTTTTGCCCCACTCGATGACCTGCGCAACGGCCTCTTCCATTGCCGGGTGGTGGTAGGCAGCCTGGATGTCGAGCTGGCTAAAGCGAGGTGCGAACGGGGCGCCGCCGCGCTGCTTGGATTCGACGAGCTTGGCGTCCTTGGAGGCCGCCGCTTCGAGGCGGCCTTGAACTGCGGTTACCTCCGCCGGGGTACCGACGATGATGAACTTGTCGCGGCCATTGCGCAGGCCGATGCGACCGCCGGCCTTTTCAATCTGCTCTTGAGTGGCACCGGAGACTGCCACCATAGGAGAACCCTCAGCGTTGCGGACCAAACCGTGAGTGCGGGCTGTACGCGTGATAGCGGCACCGATGAGCTGCGCCAAGGCGATGACCTCGCCGGCTGCGGCGCGGCCGGTGGCAACAAACGTGCTCAAGGTGCCCTGGGAATGTCCAATGGCCGCGACCGCCTGCGAGACGTCGAGCCCCTGGGCAGCAAGCGCTTCAAGCACACCAACCTGGGCGGTGACGATGCCCGGGGTAGAGATAGCAGAATCCGCCAGGTTAATGCGCGGCGAGTTCGCTGCTGCTGCCCACTCGAGCGGGGCGAAGCCGTGCGGGAAGGCGGCGGCGAGATCGTCTGCGAGTGGCTCGAGGATCTCTTCCGCCTGCTTCAGGTGCCCGGCAAGGCGGGTGCCTGCGCCTGCGGCGATAGATGCCTGCAGATTGGGAAGCCAGGCATAGCCCTGTCCTGAAAATGACAGCGCGAAGGGTTCGGCGTCTAGGCGGTTGACCAAGCGTTTGCCTGTGGAAAGCGGCTGGGTAATGGTCGTAGTTTCGGTACGCGGGGTGATGCTCACTGTGGTTGCTGCTCCTATGCGAGTGCGGCCAGAATTGTTTCGTATCAGAAAGTCAGAGATACAGCATGCCACAAAATCATGAGGAAACCATCATCTTTTGACGGCGTGTGTGGATGCTGCCCGTAAATCACGGTGGCGAGGATACGGCTAGAAATCACCCAAGAGCCGGGAAACTAGCTCTTTAGCACGCTCTAGGTCCACGCGCGATTGACCCCGGCGCACGCCATCCCCGACAGGGCCTTCGGGCTCTACTTCTGCATAAATCTCGCATGCACTCGCCGGAACCACAGGCGCACTACGGACAATCCCGCGCTGTTGCGTGTATTCATCAAAGAACTTATCGATACTCATTACCGGCGCCAGTCTAGCCGCTAAAATCATCCCCATCATGGCAGCCCGCTCCCCTTTTCGCCCGTACTACATAGTCGGCTTCCTCAACCTCATCGTCGCAGCTCTCGTCATCTTTGGCGCAACTCTCGACGCCCCGACTTCGTCCACCTCAGCGACTGCACCCAACACCCCCGCGGCACCGGCTCCAGCAACAGCTTCAGACGCAGCTCCGGCAGCCCCCGAACCCCCTGCGGCACCTGCCCCAAATCCAGCATTAGAACAGCTCACCGCCCTGCCGGTTAAGGGCCGCGCGCCAAAGACTGGCTACGAACGTAAGCAGTTCGGGCAGGCATGGTCTGACGATGTCACCGTGGAATTTGGCCACAACGGCTGCGATACGCGAAACGACATTCTGCGCCGTGACCTCGTGGATATCACGCTCAAAGAAAACACTCATGACTGCGTGGTCCTGACAGGTACACTGCATGATCCCTATTCCGGCACTGATATCAGCTTCCAGCGCGGGCAAGGCACCTCCGAGTTGGTACAGATTGATCACATCGTGCCGCTTGCCGACGCCTGGCAAAAAGGCGCCCAAGAATGGTCACCGGAAAAGCGCCGCGACTTTGCCAACGACCCGCGCAACCTCCTCGCGGTCGACGGCCCACTTAACCAGCAGAAATCCGCAGGCGACGCAGCCACTTGGCTTCCACCAAGCAAGGAATACCGCTGCACCTACGCGCAGAAAATCATTGAAGTTAAAGCTACCTACGGGCTGTGGGTAACACAGGCCGAATATGACGCGCTGGCTACCCAGCTAGCAACCTGCCCTTGAGCTACCCCCACTTTTTACCTGCCAAGAATCTGCATATTTTGCGCATAGTTTGACCCTAAAATAGAGCATACCTTTTAGACAATATGCCTGTATGTCACAGAAAACGTGAGCACCCAAGCAAAGTAACGGCTTATATAAAGACCCGAAATAAATACAATCCGGGGCTAATAAGCTTCACCCCCAAACTTTAAAAATTTGAACAAATAGGCGGCCAACCCTTTTCCAATTTCCTAGTATCAACTTCAGCGAAATTGATAGCCAAGTCACATTTCCCTCACGTATGTGCCGAAGGGCTCAAAGACGCAACTCTCAACTGTCGTCTCTGCGAACGGAACCCACCCGATGTTCAAATACATCCTGAAGAAGACCGCTAGCTGGTTGCTAGTTATCTTCCTCGCGACCAACATCGCCTACTTTCTCGCGGCAACCTTCCTTGATCCGCGTTCGAATTACATAGGCCGCAACCCGCCTCTTCGCCCGGAAGAAATCTCCAATATCCTCCAGCCATTGGGTCTCGACCCAGAAACGCCCCTCCTTGAGCGCTGGTGGAACTGGTTTAGTGGGATTTTGTTCCACTGGGACTGGGGCAGCTCCCCTTTGGGAGACCCAGTCAGCGCCCAGATCGGCCACCGTGCGCTCGTGTCTGCCCAGCTTCTCCTCCTAGCAACCGTGCTTTCTGTTGTCATCGGTGTTGGTTTGGGTGTCTACACCGCTGCGCGCCAGTACAAGGCTGCTGACCGCGTATGGCAGGGTGTTTCGATTATCACGATGAACACCCACGTCGTAGTTGCTTCCATCCTGGTGGTTGCAGGTGGCCTTTGGTTAAACCGCGTGACTGGCCACCGCGTCGTCTACGTCACCGGATCTGCTAATCCGGACATCACTGGTTTTATCCCCAAGCTGATTGACTACGCCCAGCACCTTGTCCTTCCCACCATCTCCCTGGTCGTCATCAGCTACGCCGGCTACCACATGATGCAGCGCACTCTCCTGCTGGACAACCTCAATGCCGACTACGTTCGCACTGCCCGCGCGAAAGGGCTAACCCGCGCCCAAGCCATCCGCAAGCACGCGCTAAGAACCTCCATCATCCCGGTGGCAACGTCAGTTGCTTTCTCCGTGCCCGGAATCTTCACTGGCGCGATCATGACCGAGCAGATCTTCGCTTGGAAAGGCATGGGCCAGTACTTCATCGAAACCATCAGCCGCAACGACGTCAACGGCACCACCGCGGTCGCCGCCTTCGGCGCAGTGATGATTGCATTCTCAGCAATTCTGGCCGACCTCGTCGTTGTTGCACTCGACCCACGAGTGAGGGTGAGCTAAATGTCTCCAGAGAAAAAGTCCACGACTCCTCGCGCTTCGGCACGTCACTCGGAACGCCACCGGCGAAACGACCTCGCTATCGACTCCGCGGCGGATAACCTCGGTGTTCGCCCACACGCCGCCACCGCCGACTTCAGCATGGCCTCGGAGCCAAGCGCCCAATCTGCACTGGCTTCCGGTGTTGATGTCGATGATGCCCAACGCCGCCAATTCACAGGCAACGACGGAGACGAAAAGGAAGAGGTCTTCCGCGGCACGTCGAAGCTGAAGCTGTACACGCGGCGCTTCTTCCGCAATAAGTTCGCTTTAATCGGCGCACTCATCTTCCTGCTTCTAACCTTGTTGGCTCTCTTCGGCGGCTTTGTTGCGAAGTGGCCTTACGACGAGCCTGACTTCTTAAACCTCGCCACAGGACCTTCGCCGGAGCACTGGTTTGGCACCACCGATTCCGGTAACGACCTTTTCGCCCAAACCGTTCATGGCTTGGGGCGCTCGCTCATCATCGCGTTGGTCGTCTCCATTGCCACGACCGTCCTTTCGGCGCTCATCGGCGCTGCCGCAGCCATGTACGGCGGACGCATCGAAAAGGCGATTCTGGCTATTATCCACTTCTTGCTCGCCATCCCGACCTTCCTGCTCATCGCCCTCGTGGTGGCGGATTCCGGCGGCGATTGGAAGCTGCTCATCGTGGTCCTCATCGCCTTTGGCTGGATGTACCCCGCCCGTGTTATTTGGGCGATGGCGCTGTCCGTGCGCGAAAACGACTACGTGCGAGCGGCCGACTACATGGGCGTATCGCGCTTTCGCACCATCGTTCGCCACATCGTGCCCAACATCGGATCGCTGCTCATCATCCAGTTCGCACTGGGCGTCGTGAGCACCGTCATGTCAGAAACAGCACTGTCCTTCTTGGGTTTGGGCGTGAAGCTTCCCGACGTCTCTTTGGGCACGCTGCTTTCCGTCGGCGCCAACGCCGTCGAATCCTCGCCTTGGCAGTTCTACTTCCCAGCGGGCGTGCTGACCCTACTCACTGTGTCCATGGCATTCATCGCGGATGGCCTGCGCGATGCCATTGACCCCAACTCGAACTCCGGAGGCCGAGCATGACAACGCCTACTACCCCATTGCTGCAAGTCCGCGACCTCGCCGTCACCTTTCCTTCTGAAGCTGGTTCGGTCCATGCTGTCCGTGGCGTCAACTTCGATCTTCTGCCAGGGCGCACCCTCGCGATTGTGGGTGAATCCGGCTCCGGAAAGTCCGTGACGTCGATGGCCATTATGGGGCTTTTGCCTGGCTACGCCAAGGTTGAGGGCTCTGTTAAATTCCAGGACACTGAGCTGATCGGAATGTCCGACAGAAAGATGTCCGAAATCCGTGGCCAAGACATCGCCATGATTTTCCAGGATCCGCTCTCTTCGCTGACTCCCGTCTTTTCCATCGGTGACCAGCTCAAGGAAGCCATCCAGATTCACCGCTCACTGTCGGATAAGGAAGCCGAGCAAGAGGCCATCCGCCTTCTGGATTTGGTGGGTATCCCCGAGCCTGAAAAGCGCATCAAGTCCTTCCCGCATGAATTCTCCGGCGGTATGCGCCAGCGCGTGGTCATCGCTATCGCGATGGCCAACAACCCCAAGGTCATCATCGCCGACGAGCCAACCACCGCTCTCGACGTCACCATCCAGGCGCAGATTCTTGAGGTCCTCAAGGTCGCTCAGCGCGAAACCGGCGCTGCGGTCATCATGATTACCCACGACATGGGAGTCGTCGCGGGCACGGCAGATGACGTCCTCGTCATGTATGCCGGGCGCGCCGTCGAATATGGCGACGTAGACACCATTTTTAGCAACCCCAAGATGCCCTACACGGTGGGACTGCTCGGCTCTACCCCACGCGTGGATAAGTCAAGCGACGAGCCGCTGGTGCCCATCAACGGCACCCCGCCGCGCCTTATCGAGATTGTGCCAGAATGCTCGTTTGCTGCCCGCTGCCCCGTGGCACAGGAAGGCTGTTGGAAGCAGGAGCCTGAATTGCGTGCGCTTGACGACGCCCCGCGGCACGCCGCCGCTTGCCTGCGCTCCGCCGAGATCAACCAGGGCAGCATCGGTGGCGAGCGAATGTATCCGCTGCCGCAGATTTCCCCCGATGCCCTAGGCGATACTCCGTATGACGAGCGCCCGGTGACCCTAGAAGTGGAAAACCTGGTCAAGGAGTTCCCGCTCATCAAGGGCGCCATCCTCAAGCGTCGCGTGGGCACCGTGCATGCGGTCAACAACATCAGCTTCACGGTGCACCAAGGCGAGTGCTTCGCCATCGTGGGCGAATCCGGTTCCGGCAAGACCACCACCTTGCTCGAAATCATGGAGCTCAACCCACCTAAGGGTTCCTCCATCGTTGTTAACGGCACCGACACTTCCGGTCTTAGCAGCTCAGCTCGCCGCAGCTTGCGCAAGGACATCCAGATCGTCTTCCAGGACCCAATGAGCTCGCTGAACCCGCGCATGACAATCCGCGAGATCATCGCTGAACCACTGGAATCTCTGGGCTATGAAGGCGACGTCGGCAAGCGCGTGAGCGAGCTCATGAAGCTCGTCGGCTTGGAATCTCACCAGGTAGACCGCTTCCCAGGGCACTTCTCCGGCGGTCAGCGTCAGCGCATCGGCCTGGCCCGCGCACTGGCTACAAACCCGTCAATCATCGTCCTCGACGAGCCAGTATCTGCTCTGGACGTATCCATCCAGGCCGGCATCATCAATCTGCTGCATGACCTGAAAAACCGCCTGGGTATCTCCTTGGTCTTCGTGGCTCACGACCTATCCGTGGTGCGCAATCTTTCCGACAAAGTCGCCGTCATGTACAAGGGCGACTTCGTGGAATACGGCGCCACCGACGAGGTCTTCGATAACCCGCAGCACGCGTACACCAAGGCGCTGCTGTCCGCTATCCCTATCCCGGATCCTGCCGTGGAACGCAACCGCAAGCGGGTGATCTACGAGGAACATGCCTCTTAGAACCCCCGCGCTCGACCTAAAACTCAATATTTCATCTCTTTGTAATTCCTCCCCCTCCCACAAGGAAGATTCGAACCATGAACCTAAAACTCCGTAATGCTACGTTGGCGGTCATCGCTGCCTCCGCTCTCGTCATCTCCGGCTGCTCTAGCAGCGATTCAGAATCCTCGGGCGAAGCCATCGACGTCAAGCTCGACGGTTCCTACAATCCAAAGGACCGCTCCGAGCTGAAGGAAGGCGGCGAACTTCGCCTGGCACTGGATGAGATTTCCCAGCAGGAAAACCCATTCCACGCTGACGGCACCCGGTATACCAGCGACGTGTGGAAGTACTACAACCCGCAAATCGGGCTTTTCGACGGCTCCGGTGAGTTCCACCCCAACAACGACTACATCACCGACATCAAAGAAGAGGAGAAGAACGGCAAGACCGTCATCACCTACACCATCCACGACAAGGCCCAGTACAACGATGGCACGCCGATTGACTGGAAGTCCTTCGAACACACCTGGAAGTACAACAACGGCGAGGATAAGTCCCTCAATGTCTCCAGCATCGAAGGTTACAATCTCATCGAGTCTGTGACCAAGGGCGAGACCGACAAGCAAGCTGTGGTCACCTACAAGCATGCATACCCATGGTGGCAGGGCCTGTTCAACTTCTTGCTTCCTCCGCAGGTCGACTCCGCCGAGAAGTTCAACAAGGCATACCTGGGCAAGCTGCGCCCAGAGTGGGGTGCTGGCCCGTACAAGGTCGACAATGTCGACTTCGTCGGTGGCACGGTTTCCTTCGTGCCAAACGAAAAGTGGTGGGGCGACAAGCCATTCCTCGACAAGGTCACCTACCGCCAGATGGAAGACCAAGCTTCCATCAATGCCTTCAAGGCAGGCGAAATCGATGCCACCGGCGTGGGCAATAAGGATCGCCTAGCTGCGGTTAAGGGCATGAATGACATTGAGATCCGCACCGCAATGTCGCCTTCTAACTCCCTGTTCGTTCTCAACTCTGGCAACGAGATCCTGAAGGACATCAAGGTCCGCGAGGCAGTGCTGACCGGCATCGACCGCTCCCAGCTGGCCGCCATCCGCTTCAACGGTCTCGACGGTTACAAGGAAGAACTGCCGGGCTCCCTCAACCTCTATCAGACCCAGAAGGGCTACGAGGACAACGTTGGTGCCGTCGTGAAATTCGATGCCGAAAAGGCCAAGTCGCTGCTGGACGAAGCCGGCTGGAAGGAAGGAGCCGACGGAATCCGCGAGAAGAGCGGCAAGAAGCTTTCGATGCGCTATACCCTGCTGGGTGACAGCGTCATTTCCAAAGCACTGGCCACTGCAACGCAGAAGATGCTCAAGGACATCGGAATCGATCTGAAGGTCGAAGAGCGTCCTTCCTCCGACTTCTCGGAGATCGCCACCAAGAAGGATTTCGATATCTTCCCAATGGGGTTTTCCTCCGGTGATCCATTCGGCATCGCGTACTTTGGTCAGATCTACCGCTCCGACTCCGAGCTGAACAAGTCCGGCACCGGTACCCCGGAGATGGATAAGAAGATCGAGGAGCTGGCCAAGATCGCAGATCCTGACGAGCAGATCAAGAAGGGCAACGAGCTGGAACGTGAGGCCCTGTCCACCTATGGCATCATGCCTATCTTCAACGGCCCGGCCATGGTCGCTACCAGCCCGAAGCTAGCCAACTTCGGTGCTGCTTCCTTCGCTGTACTCGAGGTCGAAAACATCGGCTACACCGAGTAAAGCTTCAGCCGCAAACAAAGAGCTGGCTCCACTCAATGACTCATTGTCAACGAGTGCAGCCAGCTTTTTGTTTTTAGCTATCGCCCTAATTATCACCCTTGAGCTGGTCACGCAGCTCATCGAAATACTGGCGTGCCGTCTGCGGTGCCTTGCTCTGTGGTGCACCGCCGGAGTACGGCGGCTGCTCAATAGCTTGAGCGCTCTGTTGGGCTTGCTGCTGCACCTCGCGCGCCGCCTGCTGCGCGCGCTGCGTCTTCTGCGCACGCAGCTGCTCCAAGCACTCGCGCTGCTCGCGGTCGAGTCCGCCAGAGGCTTCGTTGTTAATAGCCTGAGTCGACAGCAGTACGTCGCGCATGCCGCCGAAGAGATCCTGCATGCCACCTGGGTTCGAAGGCATGTAGAGGACGTTGGTGTGAGAACGGTCGGCGACGTCGACCATCGCGTCCAGGTACTGGGAAACCAACATCAGGGTCTCTGGGTTTTCCTGAACGCCTGCAGCACGCAGCATCTCGTACTGCTGCGCGATACCCTCAACAATTTCCTTACGCTGCTCAGCCACGCCGCGACCCTGCAGCTTCTTAGCCTCAGCGGCACCTTCGGCTTCCTTAACCACGCGAATCTTCTCCGCCTCAGCCTGTGCGATAGCCGCCTCACGCTCACGCTGCGCAGCGTTAATGGAGTTCATCGACTCGCGCACGCGGGTATCCGGACGAATATCGGTAACCAGGGTGTTCACGAAGTGCCAGCCATATGCAGCCATGTTGTCGCGCAGCGACATCGCAACGTTCTGCGCGATGGTGTCCTTCGAAGAGAAGGAATCATCCAGGTCCATGTTCGCCACGGAGGAGCGAACGTTGTCCTGGACATAAGCCACGATCTGCTGTTCGTGGTTGGAGAGCATGTAGTAGGCCTCGCGCTCACGGCCTTGCACAACCTCGTATTGGACGGCGACCGGAATCTGCACGAAGACGTTGTCCTTGGTCTTGGTCTCCACCATGACATCGAGCTGGCGCACCTGCAAGCTGATCTTGTCGCGCACGCGATCAACCCACGGCAGCTTGAAGTGCAGGCCAGCGTGCGCCACGGTCACGAACTTACCCAGGCGTTCCACAATGGCAGCCTCACGGGTGCGCACGATGTAGTAACCATCAAAAATGGTCAAAACAATCGCCAGCAGCACAACACCAACAACAATCATTCCGAACATTGGTTCTTCCTCTCGTTCAATTCCTCGTTCAATTTTTGATTTCCTCCTCACCTTTCCACACCTTGAATAAGTGCGCGAGCGGGAAAGAAAAATCTTAATGAAACTGCTATCGAACAAGACAAGGGGCTAGGCAGCGAGGACCGGCCCCGGGGCCGGCCGACGCAAACGGGCGTTCTAGTGGTCATCAACCAAGCGGAAGAGCTCGCCCAGGATGCCCGTGCCGTCGTGGCCGATTCCGTTGTGTTGGAACTTGTTAGTCACCATTGGGCGCAGGTCACGGTAGGCGCTAGCGGTCTGCATCGACTCTTCGAAGGGCACGAAGATGTCATCCAGATAGACAGCTGCGGCGGCCTGCACTTCGGCGTTGCCCAATGCCGCGGCGTCGTAAGGCGCGGCGTCCCACTCAAGCTGCGCCAACGCTTCTGCCGAATCCTTGAAGGCAAGCAGCGCCGGATCCTCATCGAACTGCCACGGGAAGATGTGCTCGCCTGTCAGCCACGTGCCTGACTCAGCAAACTCCGGGAACTCCTCGCGCACGCGGTGCGCCGCCCAGCCCGTGACGTGCTGGCCGCCCACACTGCCATAGATGGATTCGTGGATGGCCGCATACAATGGCCCACCCTGGAAGCTCACGCGAGCACCGACCTCGTGGAGGAAATCGGAGCGCAAGCGCTTCTCCCCACCCACGGTGCGGAAAGGCTCCTCAAGCAGGTAGCCCAGGGAATCGAATCCGGAGCCACGGCCCAGCTCGATGCCGATGGTGCGGAAGCGAAGCGAGCTCAAGCGCTCCCCAGTAGGCAAAACCTCCTGCGAGTTGTCCAGGTGATCGATGATTTCCGCGATGCGCTGCTGCGCGAAAGGTACGTAGTCGAAGAAGCGCTGTTGGCGCATCTTGAGCTTGGTGAACGTGGAACGATAAAGATCGTCTGCGCCCTTGTCCAAGGTCGGGAGGCCGCCGGTCAGGAAGGCCTTGTCCACAGACTCGGGGAACAAGGAGACGTAGCTCGTGATGCAAAATCCGCCAAAGGACTGGCCGAACAAAGACCACTTGTCGATGCCAAGGTACTCACGCAGCCGCTCCGCATCGCGCACGATGTTGTCCTGGCGCAGCAGTTTAAGGCGCTCGACGCTTAAGTCGGCGGCGTCGGAAAGCTCATCAATGCGATGGCTGCGGCCGGTGCCACGCTGGTCCATGAGGATCCAGCGGTAGCGCTCCAGGCCCTTGCCGATGACACCTGACGCCCCCAGTGGACGCGGGGCTGGGAAGCCTGGCCCGCCCTGGTTATAGAGAATGGCGGGCTTATCCGGGTCACCGATTTCACGAGCATAGAGCTCAAACGTGCCCTGTTGCGGGTCGTTGTAGTCCCACGGGACGGAAAGTGTGTGTTCTCTTACTGGGTATCCGAAACGACGAGTCATGGATAAAAGTTTAGCGCCGCACCATAGTGGCGCAGCGCTAAAAACTTTTCTTATTCAGAGAAGACTCGTTTAGTAAACGGTGAATCCCTTCGCGCGGAAGACGTCACGAATTGCTTCGATGTCCTCCGGCTTTGGCGGCTTCGTGTCCTCGAGGGTGTACGGATAGCCCAGTTCATGCCACTTATCAGCACCCATATTGTGGAACGGAAGCACCTCGATACGCTCGACGTTGTTGCTCCAACGCCCCACGATCTCGGCGACGTTTCGCACGTTTTCAGGGGAATCCGTAAGTCCTGGAACCACAACAAAGCGGATCCACACCGGCTTACCCATCGCCGACAGCCGGTCACCGAAGTCGATAGTCGGCTGCAACTCGCGGCGGGTGACCAACTTGTAGGTTTCCTCGTCACCAGATTTAACGTCGAGGAGGACGAGGTCGATGTTTTCCAGGTCTTCGTCCCGCAGACGGGAGCCCAAGAAACCGGAGGTATCGATGGTGGTGTGAATACCAGCATCGTGGACTTCCTTGAGCACACGTCGCGTGAACGCAATCTGGAACAGCGGCTCGCCACCTGAGATGGTCAGTCCGCCACCGGAGGCTTTGAAGATGGGCTTGTAGCGCTTGATGCGCTTGACGACGTCCTCGATGCGCTCGAGGGTGCCCACCTTCATCTCCATGGTGTCAGGGTTGTGGCAGTACTGACAGCGCAGCGGGCATCCGGACATGAACATCGTCATGCGAGTACCGGGACCATCGACGGAGGTTACTAGCTCCCAGGAATGTACGAGGGCGATGTCGCCAGTACGGCGTGCCTCCATGAGCTCTGGGCGCTTGATCTCGTCGAGGGAGTTATCGGTACCTAGGCCGGCGGCCGCTCCGCGCACCTTCTCGCCCGCTTGGGGGTCGAGGTGCACCACTCCAGTAATGCCATCAGCCATTGTTTATGAACCCTGGTGGAAGGTACGGGAGATGACGTCGAGCTGCTGCTCCTTGGTGAGCTTGACGAAGTTCACTGCGTAGCCGGAAACACGAACGGTCAGGTTCGGGTACTTCTCTGGGTGCTCGACAGCGTCCTCGAGGGTTGCCTTATCCAGAACGTTGATGTTTGCGTGGTAGAGACCTGAGTTCATCTGGTGCTCGTCACGGTTTGCCTTCATGGCTGCAAGACGCTCGTCGAAGGTTGGGGTTGCCATGGTTTTCTCCTTGAAATTGGTTGAGGTTGGTTTGGGAAACTTGATTGACTGCGGGTGGCTTACTCGGACTCCATGATGAAGCCTGCATCCAACACGCCCACCAGGTTGTCGATGCGCTCCTCCGGAGTGCGGCCGAGACCAGACGGGGTGATGGTGTTGGTCAGCGAGATGCCATCCAGCGCATCCTTGTAGTCCAGCTTGCCCACGGACAGCATGGAAGCGACCATGCCGTGGCTGTCGGCGCCGTTTTCTGGGTTAGCACCTGGTGCGAACGGGGTACCAGCCTTGTGGCCGGATGGGAAGGCACCGGTTGCCTTGCCGTAGACCACGTTGGAGGTAATGGTCAGAACGGACTGGGTTGGAATTGCGTTGCGGTACATCGGGATGGCCTTAATCTTTGCCATCACGGTGTGGACGATGGTGGCGGCGATGTCATCGGCGCGGTCATCGTCGTTGCCGTAGAACGGGAAGTCGCCCTCGGTCTTGTAGTCCACAATCAGGCCGGTCTCGTCACGCACTGGGTAAACCTTTGCGTACTTGATGGCGGACAGGGAGTCAGCAACGATGGACAGACCTGCGATGCCGCAGCCCATGGAGCGGACGATGTTGGAGTCGTGCAGAGCCATCTCGATTGCCTCGTAAGCGTACTTATCGTGGCAGAAGTGGATGATGTTCAGTGCCTCGACGTAGGTACCAACGACCCAGTCCAGCATCTCTTCGTACTTCTTCCAGACTTCGTCGAAGTCCAGTGGGCCGTCGCCCTGGATTGCGTCGTAGCCTTCGACGACCTGCTTGCCGGTGACCTCGTCACGACCGCCGTTGATGGCGTAAAGCAGGGCCTTTGCAGCGTTAACGCGAGCGCCGAAGAACTGCATCTGCTTGCCAACTTCCATCGGGGAAACACAGCAAGCAATCGCTGCGTCATCGCCCCACTGCTCACGAATCTGCTTGTCAGACTCGTACTGGATGGAAGAAGTGGTGATCGAGATGTGCGCACAGAACTTCTTGTAGCCCTCTGGCAGTGCTGGGTCCCAGAAGATAGTGATGTTCGGCTCTGGTGATGGGCCAAGGTTGACCAGGGTCTGCAGCAGACGGAAGGAGGTCTTGGTGACCATGTGGCGGCCGTCGTTGCCGAAGCCAGCGTCGGACCAGGTTGCCCAGTATGGGTCACCGGAGAAGATCTGGTCGTAGTCCTCGGTGCGCAGGAAGCGAACGATGCGCAGCTTCAGGACGAGCTGGTCGATGATTTCCTGTGCGTCCTCTTCAGTGATGATGCCGGCCGCGAGGTCGCGCTCGAAGTAGCAGTCGAAGAATGCGGACAGACGGCCGATGGACATTGCGGCGCCGTCCTGGGATTTGATGGAAGCCAGGTAACCAAAGTAGGTCCACTGGACTGCCTCATGAGCGGTCTTTGCAGGGCCGGAAATGTCAAAGCCGTAGGACTCTGCCATGATCTTGAGTTTCTTCAGGGCCTTGATCTGCTCTGCGTGCTCTTCACGGTAGCGTGCCCAGTGCTCGCTGAAGCCCAGGTCGCCGACCTCGTGCTTCTTGGCTTCCTTCTCGGCGATGAGGTAGTCAACGCCGTAGAGGGCGACACGACGGTAGTCACCGATGATGCGGCCGCGGCCGTATGCGTCAGGCAGACCGGTGATGATGTGTGATGATCGGGCAGCGCGGATGCGCGGAGTGTAGATGTCGAAGACGGCATCATTGTGGGTCTTGCGGTAGCGAGTGAAGATCTTCTTGATCTCAGCCTCTGGCTCCTTGCCCGCTTCGCGGATGGCCTGCTCGACCATGCGCCAACCACCGTTCGGCATCATGGCACGCTTCAACGGGGTGTCGGTCTGCAGCCCGACGATGACGTCATCGTCCTCTGAGATGTAGCCGGCTGGGAAAGCATCGATGTCAGTTGGGGTGTGGGTATCCACATCGAAAATGCGCTTTTGGCGCTCTACTGACAGGTAGTTCTTTTCGAGGGTGTCCCACGTGCGCTGAGTCTTTTCGGTTGGGCCCGCGAGGAAGGAAGCGTCTCCATCGTACGGAGTGTAGTTGCGCTGGATGAAGTCCCTGACGTTGATGCCTTCAGCCCATGGGCCAGGCTCGAATCCCTTCCAGGCTTCAAACTGCAGCGGTTGCGTTGCGGTGGTCACTGTTGTGACTCCCTTCTTGTTTGACACGTTTCATTCAAGTGAGTCGGGGCGCCATGCCGCTAGTTCCTGTCACTGTGTAGCGGAGTTGTATTTCAAACTCGGGCTTCACCGTCTGAGCGACGAGCGCCTCTTGTCTCCAAGTTTAGAAGCCGTGACTGCACCCCTCCTACTTGAGAAAATGTGCAACAGGGCACATCCGTAACAAATCAGCCCTCTTGCAGGTCATCCCTTTCAAAAAAGACGTATATACCGTTTATATCGGGGGTATTTTGCCCCCGAACGTGAGTTTCCACACGTTAAATTGATAGATTTTTTATCACCAAACGAGCAAGGGGCCGCCGTAGCGACCCCATAATTTCCCACCCCTACTTGAAGCTAAACTCCAGCTCAGCATTATTATCTACTGACCTAATGATTCCCGTGTAGAAGTCTTTTGCCTGGTCCTGCAAGACACCCCGGTTATCCGAAATGTTCTGTTTTTTCTCACCTTCGTCAAGAATTTTCGCAACTGTATCGGCGGCATCAAGCTCGGGGGTAATCCAGCTAAGAGCACCGTTATCGTTGACGGCGGTCTTAAATTGCTCATCGGAGTGGCCAATGAAAATGAACCTCGGGATGGTCACTTTGTAGGCGTGCTCGCCGGTTTGCTCGACCTTTACGTCCTTGCCTTCGATTCCAAGTTTGGCCTTGTAAGAGTATTGCACGAACTGGGTGCGGCCAGTCCACGGAATACCGACGCCGAGTATCTCTTTATTCGATGATTTTTCGGCCAAGCCCTCGATGCCCAGGCTAAGCAGCACAACCTGTTCTTCCCGTTCCACAGACTTGATAACCCGTGTGTTCAACGCATCCCCCTGGGTGCCAATGATGCCCTTGTTCTGCAAAATTGCAACCCCGCCAAGCGCTACTACGGCGGCCGAAAGAATGGCAATCAGGGCTGTCTTGAACTTTTTCATGGCGGTTTACTTCCTCATTGTCAATGAATTGGCGGCCGTCTTTCCCGTGGCGGGCAATCGCAGCACGTACTTGGGATACGCGCCGAGATGCGCACGGGGAGGTCAGCAAAGTTTGTTGTCCATTGAGGTCATCGACGCCCCATCTCTTCCGATTCCCCATCGGACATAGTTGTGGTCTATTCGTTACTAAACGGACATAAAAAAGCGCCAGATTCTGCCCTAATCCGGGCACAAACCGGGCACAAACAAAGGCCCCCGCAGCAATGCGGAGGCCTGCTGTGCGCCCGGAGAGACTTGAACTCTCACGTCATAAGACACTAGAACCTAAATCTAGCGCGTCTGCCAATTCCGCCACGGGCGCATTCATTACATTGGAACCACCACTCCACTCAAGTGCGGGGAGGAGTACCGCAATGCAACTGCGACAGTAGTTTACACCCTGATTTCAGTATCACTAAACCCAGGCACGCGCGGGGACGCACCCGTTCCTTCCTACAACCGTGCGCTGCCCCACAATCGTGCAGGCTAAAGCATAAATCCACTTTTCCCAAAACAATGGGTAGGCTATTACGGGTGAGCAATGACAGCATGCCGAAAAAGCAGAAGTTGAAGGTGCGATGGTGGCATATCGTCCTCATCGCTTTTTTCGTAGTGCTCTTTTTGTTCCTCGCCTACTGGCAGTGGACCCGCTTTCGCTCCGGGTCGGGCACATTCCAGAACTTGGGCTATGCCCTCCAATGGCCGCTCTTCGCAGTCTTTGTGGTCTACGCCTACAAGACAGCACTGAGCTACGAGAACGAGCGTATTGAGGCTGAAAATGAAGCCTCCGCCATGGGCATTACCGACTATAAACATGAAGCGGCAGCCGAGAAAGAAAAACGCGGTGAGGTCACGAAGATAGATGAGGACTTCCTTCCGCAGCGTCCGCAGATGGACGTGGAGACTTTCAATGCAATGAACCAACAGCGCCGCAAGCGCGGCGCCGCCTACGATGATCAGTTTTAGAAAGAGAATCCATGACTAACCAAGTTCACCCAGACCGCCAGGCCCGCATCCGCGGCCCGCTGAAGTTCTTCTCCATCGCGGCAACGGTCACCGGTATTTTCCTGCTCATCCTCGTAGCCCGCATGATCCTGCAGTACATCGTCGGCGTCGAGATTCCGCACTGGGCCACCTACATCGCGCAGGCCCACGGCCTCGCGTACATGGTCTACTTGGTCTCCATCTTGGTCCTCGGACCACGTGCACTGTGGCCGGCGGGCAAGCTCATCACTACCGCCCTCGCTGGTGTTGTTCCTTTCCTCTCCTTCTGGATGGAGCACAAGCGCCGCCTCGAAGTCACAGAACAGTTCCAGCTCAACCGCTAATACCAGCGCGGCTATGAGCACCGTTTCCGTGCTCAAGCATGACTGAGCGTTAAAGCACACAAAACTTAAAATAAGCAGGGAGGCTCCGGCTAGCGCCGGTGTCTCCCTGCTTTTTGTTTTGCGAAATTAGTGCTTGCAGCCTGCTTACTAGTTGATGGCTGCGAGCTGAGCGATGATGTCGGTGAGCTGCGCCAGCGCACGGCCGCGGTGAGAAACCGCGTTCTTTTCCTCGGGGCTCATCTCGGCGGAGGAACGCTGCTCGCCTTCCGGCTGGAAGAGCGGGTCATAGCCAAAGCCGTTTTCGCCCTGCGGCGCGCGCAGGAGGGTCCCTGGCCAGCGCCCCTCGGCAACGTACTCCTTGCCGGCTGGCGTCACGAGCGCGCAAACCGAAACGAATGCAGCTGCCCTACGCTCGTCAGGAACGTCGGACATCTGCGCGAGCAACAGGTCATTGTTCGCCTGGTCGTTGCCGTGCTGGCCGGACCAGCGTGCCGAGAGCACGCCCGGCATACCGTTGAGTTCTTCGACGGCGATACCCGAGTCATCCGCAATCGTGGCGATACCAGTATTGGCAACGCCAGCACGGGCCTTAATCAGTGCATTATCAGCAAACGTGCGCCCGTCCTCCACCGGTTCGTCATACGCTGGCACAGCGGAAAGCGACAGCAGCTCGACGCCTTCGATTCCCGCGTCTGCGAGGATGCGTTCGAGCTCTCCGAGCTTCTTCTTGTTATTCGAGGCGACAAGGAGCTTTACCATCCCAGCGCTGCCTTCTGTGCAGCGATCAGCTCCTCGCAGCCCTTCTGCGCCACATCGAGCATGGAGTTCAGCTCGTCGCGGCCGAACAGGCCGTGCTCGCCGGTGCCCTGAATCTCTACGAAGTCACCGCCTTCCTGCATGACCACGTTGAGGTCAACTTCCGCGCGGGAGTCCTCCTCATATGGCAAGTCCAGGCAAATCTGACCGTCGATGATGCCCACGGAAACCGCAGCAATCGGGTCCAAGAGAGGCTCACCAGGGACGACTCCCTCGGACTTCAAGTACTCAATCGCATCCGCCAAGGCCACATAAGCACCGGTGATGGACGCGGTGCGGGTACCACCATCAGCCTGGAGCACATCGCAGTCGAGCTGAATGGTGTTCTCACCCAGCTCAGAAAGGTCCACGGCGGCACGCAGGGATCGACCCACCAAGCGGGAAATCTCGTGGGTGCGCCCCTTGACCTTGCCCTTCATGGACTCACGCGGCATGCGGTCGTGGGTGGCAGCCGGCAGCATGGAGTACTCAGCGGTCAGCCAGCCTTCACCGGAATCCTTCTTAAAGCGCGGCACACCGAACTCCACGGAGGCAGTGCACATCACGCGGGTGTTGCCGAACTCAACGAGCACGGAGCCCGCCGGGTTGGTGGTGAAATTACGGGTAATGCGAACGCTACGCATCTGGTCGAGCGCGCGACCATCGGCACGAGAAAAATCAGTCATGCCCACTACCCTACCGGCTTAGCTAGAGCTCAAACTCCATGCCCGGCGCGCCCAGGATGATCTCCCCCTTGAATTCCGCTTGCGCAGCACGCAACGTTGCCGCGGTGTCGCCCCAGGGCTGCAGGTGAACGAGCACCAGCTTTGCGACGCCGGCCTCACGTGCCACGCGTCCCGCTTCCGCACCCGACATGTGCATGTTCGGGGCCTTGCCCTCAGAGGTCTCGCCCCAGGCGGCCTCGCAAAGAAAGACATCGGCGCCCCGTGCGGCGTCGACAAGCGCAGGCGTAAACGCCGTATCCCCAGAGTAAGCAATGGTCTTGCCCGTCTTGGCATGTTCCATGCGCAACGCATACGCCTCAACTGGGTGGATGACCCTAAAGGGCGTCATGTAGACGTCATCGAGCAGCTGGCGCTCGCGGTCGATCCACGGGGAAAAAGCGAAGGTATCCGACATGTCGTCGACACCATCGACCTCATCAGCGGACAAGCGCCCCAGATGGCGAGGCGCATGCTCCGGCCCAATGCAGAAGTTGCGTGAAGCCGCAGGCGCGGTGGGATGGAAGCGGCGCCAGACCATCAGGGACGGAAAGTCCAGGCAGTGATCAGCATGGAGATGGCTAAAAGTGATGTGCGCATCGCAAGGATCCTGCACTTCTTGGAGGCGAGCAAGCGTGCCCGGGCCCATGTCCATCACGATGGATGGCGCGTCCGGGAAGGACACAACGTATCCGGAGGCAGCGTTTCCCGGAACGGGAACTGAGCCGGAACAGCCAAGAATCGTCAGCTTCATGGGTTCAATAGTTCCACGAAACCTTCTCGATTGCTGGATTTGGGGTGAAAAAGACCTAAAGCAGTCTAAGCAGCCACAGGTCACATTTCTAGGACAGGCGCCTGCCTGCAACACCGGGCTCACGCACGTGAGCCGTGCATTTTAGATCTGCGGGCCTAGAAAACGCGTGGCCAGGCGGGAGAAAGTCTCTGGGTCTCCGGTGGACTCAAACTTGCGCACCGCTTCTTGTCCCTCCGGCGCCAGCATGTCGGTCTCCGTCAAAGTTCGCATGACGTCCTTGGCCGTTTCCTCCGCAGAGGAGACCAAAGTGACGTTGTCCCCCATCGCCAACTGAATAACGCCGGTCAGCAACGGGTAGTGGGTACATCCCAGCACCAATGTATCCACGCCTGCGGACTGCAGGGGCGCAAGGTAGCCCTCGGCGACACCTAGGATCTGACGCCCGGCGGTAATGCCGCGCTCAACGAAACCGACGAAGTCAGGGCAGGCGACGGCGTGGGCCTCCACGTGCGGGTTAACGGCAAAGAGGTCCTGATAAGCCCCGGAGTTCACGGTGCCTTCGGTACCGATGACGCCGATCTTTCCGTTACGGGTCGTGGCAATCGCGCGGCGCACTGCCGGGCGGATGACCTCCACCACCGGGATGTCATAGCGCTCGCGAGCATCGTGTAAGAAGGCCGCAGTAGCTGTGTTGCAGGCGATGACGATCATCTTGCAGCCGCGCTCCACCAGCTCGTCAGCGATCTTCGTGGAGAGCTCGCGCACCTCCGCGATGGGACGCGGGCCATACGGGGAATGCTCGGTGTCGCCGATGTAGATCACCGACTCGTTGGGCAGCTGCTCAATAATCGTGCGCGCCACGGTAAGTCCGCCCACGCCCGAGTCGAAAATTCCAATAGGCGAGGTTGCGTCCGGCATTAGCGCTTCGCCACCTTTGCCGGGTCATCCGATGTGATAGTCATGCCGGCAATCACGCCACCAATTGCACCGAAAAGGTGGCCCTGCCAGGACACGCCTTCATAGACCGGCAGCACGCCCCACACCAGGCCGGAGTAGGCAAAGCCGAGAACCACGCCCAGTGCCGTTTGCGAGAAGGAACGGTTAAACAGGCCGCGGATAATAAGGTAGGCCAGCCAGCCATAGACCAGCGAGGATGCGCCGATGTGGGAGGTACCCGGCCCACCCAGCAACCATGTGCCGATGCCGGCGACCAGTACGGTGATAATGGTGACTTCCCACCAGGCCTTGCGTCCGGACAAGCCGATGAGGAAGCAGAAGATTGCGCCCGGCACGGAGTTACCGATGAGGTGCTCGAAGTTCGCGTGCAAGAGCGGGGCGGTAAAGATGCCCCAGATGCCGTTGAAGTCGAGGGGGCGAATGCCGTAGTTCGACAGCGCCCCGCCGAAGATGAGGAAGTTGGTTATCTGGACGAGCCATTCCACCACGAGGAAGCCCACGGCGAGGCTGATGCCAGTGCGGATGCGGCCACCGCGCGTGTAGTTCTTCGAGTCGCCGCGGTTTGTGCGCACGGGCGAAGAAGCGCCGTGGGGCTGGTTTGCCCCGAAGGCTGAATTAGGGAAGGAATATCCAGAGGTGCCACCTGAAGTCATAATGGCAACAACTCTAGTCCAGCAACGAAGAATAGGTCTCTAATCCCAGGCCAGGCTTAGCTTTCACGATTGCCGCAACGATTGCTTGTTCCACGGCTTCGGCCGCAGCCTGACACAGCGCCGCCATGGTTAGGGTGTCGACGCCCCGCGTTGCGGTATCTGACGCCGTCGACAGTGCAAAGAGCGTATCCCCGTCCAGCGGCGAGTGCGCCGGGTGAATCGCGCGTGCGATTCCATCGTGCCCTGTCAGCGCCAAGCGCTTGGCCTGGGCCTTGGTCAGTGGGGCGTCGCAAAGCACAGCTCCGATGGTGGTGTTGAGCTTGGACTCCGCCGGGTGACGCAGCACCGCGAAACGCTCCAGGTTCACTGCCTGCTCATCTGGGGCGCCGAACAGACGGCCCGTGCGCGGGTCCACGACGCTACCGACCGGATTGGCCACCACCACGGCACCCACAGCGAAGGTCCCCTGCGGGGTTTCCACTGGCAGCTCGGCCAAGCCAAAGCCGCCGCGCATCTTTCCGGCGGTTGCGCCCACTCCCGCGCCCACGGTTCCGGTTGACGCATCATGCTTGGCGACGGCGCGCTTTACCGCCTCCGCGCCATCTTCAGCGGTGGGGCGCTCGTCACCCAGTAGCAAATCAAAGATGACCGCGCCGGGCACGATGGGAACGCGCGGACCTGGCTTGCCCTCGCCAAGGACCGGGAAACCAATTCCCTGGGATTCCAGCTCGCGCATAACGCCGTCAGCAGCAGCCAAGCCAAAGGCCGAGCCGCCCGCCAACGTGATGGCATGGACGCGCTCGACGGTATTGTGTGGTTCCAGCAGATCCGTCTCGCGGGTGCCTGGTCCGCCGCCACGCACATCGATGCTAGCGACCGCGCCTTGCGAGCCACAGTACAGAACCGTCACGCCCGTGTTGTTGTGGCTGACGTGGCCAATCGACACTCCGGTGGGACCAAAGAGGCCGGACGTTGTGGCAGGCGATGGTACGTCAGACACTGTCTATCCCATCAACACTTGGAGAAGGGAATCCTGGCAATAAGCCAGCCATTCCACCAATGTGTCGCGGTCATCCTGCATCGACTCCTCGGGGACGTCACCGGCGGCAACGAAAAGGCGCAGATCATTGAGACCAATCAGGAACGCATGCGCTTCCTCTTCGGAGATCGTGACCTCTACCCCACCGGTTGGGCCGAGTGCGGCGTTGATGACCTGCAGGTTCTGTAGCTTCGCACGGGCGATGTCATTCTCGTGCAAGGAACGCAGCAGCGAATTATCGCCGTCGTATTCTTCGTCCCCAGGTTTTTCAAAGTCTGGGAACAGGCGCGCCAGGGAAGGATCCTCTGGAGCCTCTGTGTGGCCGGTGGGCATGTCCAGCATTTGTGCCAGTTCGTCCTTGGGGGCGGACTGTGCACGGGCGATGATTGCTTCCGAGACGGTGGCCGTGAGATCACCTAAAACCTCGCGCTCCATGGGCTCCAAGACGGTGGTGAACTTGGCGGCACGCATGAGCGACTTCTTCTTTTTCCAAGCCTGCATTAGCTGTAGTTACTCCCTTAGCCCGCCTGCTGCATCGTGGCCCAAAGGCCAGCGATCTGGAGCTTTTTGACGTCGGCTTCTACTTTGTCACGCTCGCCCGTGGACACCGCGGCTTTACCCTCGGTGTGGACTTGCATCATCAGCTCATTGGCGCGTTTTTTGTCATAGCCCAGAACCGTCTGAAAGACGTAGGAAACATAGCTCATCAGGTTGACTGGATCATCCCAAACGATGCACATCCAAGGCAGGTTTTCGCTGGATGCAACATCGACCTCAATGGCCTCATCCAGTTCAGGAGTAGCCATCGGTGACCCGAGGCGGACTCCACCGCCTGGCAGGGCAACTAATTGGGCAAAGTGCGGATTCATGCCCTCTACCCTAACCATTTTTCGCCCCCGACATTGAAAATTCACGATAGACTGACGGGGATTCTCACTGTATTTCATGTTTCCCCGAGCTTCAGGAATACCCAACGATGAACCTCTCCTCAATTCCACCCGCATTCATGGCTTTCCGGGAAGGCCGCATGCCTAGCCATGAAGAGATCGTGCACCTTGCACAAGGCGGGATCACCGTCGTGGCGCTTCTCGGCACAATCATCATGGCGGGCATCGGGTTAGGCACATCGAGCGCCCCTGGCGGTGGAGATCCGAGTGGTTCTTCTCAAGACTCGCCCGAAAACCATTACGAGGTGCCTTCTCCAGAGATTCAGCTACAACTCGATGCAATTGCGATCGATATCAACGAGGCCCTCAATCAATGGCGCATAGATGCAGGGAGCGCACCACTTTCCCCATGGATTGACCGCCAATCTGCGGCACGCAAGAAGGCAGAGTACAACGCAGCAACCGGGACAGAGAGCTTCACCAGTGAAAATGTCTCGATGGTCCAGCACCATCTACCTCTGAGCAAAGCCAGTGGTTACGCCTTCATCGAGGCGTGGCGCCAGTCACCTGAACACGTCGCGGTTCTGCGCGATCCGCACGCTACTTTCGCTGCCGTGGGTACCGCCTACGCCAACGGCCAGGTGTACGTGGTCATTCAGCTGGAAAAATAGATCTACCTCTTTTGGGAGCAATAGCTGCAAGGCAATCACCCGCTAGGTACCATTTGCGATGTGACTAACATCTCCGAAACTATCCCTAGCCATCCTTCCACTACCGATCGCTCTACCGCGCTGCTGACTGATAAATACGAGCTAACCATGCTCCAAGCGGCGCTCAAGGACGGTTCTGCGCATCGTCAAGTGGCCTGCGAGGTCTTCGCACGCCGCCTCCCCAACGAGCGCCGTTATGGTGTGGTGGCTGGAACCGAGCGCGTGCTACGCGCAGTGCGTGACTTCCAATTCACCGCAAAACAACTAGCCCAGATGGATTTCTTGGATGAGCAGACTAAGGAATACCTGCGCAATTACCGTTTCTCTGGGCAGATTGATGGCTACCGTGAGGGCGAGATCTATTTCCCTAACTCCCCGCTTTTGACGGTGCGCGGTACTTTTGGCGAGTGCCTCATCCTGGAGACGGTCATCCTCTCCATCATGAACTCCGACTCCGCCGTGGCCTCCGCCGCATCCCGCATGGTGGTCGCTGCCGATGGCCGCCCGATCATTGAGATGGGCTCGCGCCGCACCCACGAGTACGCTGCAGTAACCGCAGCTCGCGCCGCTTACCTCGCGGGCTTCCAGGCCACGTCGAACCTCGAGGCTGGCTACCGCTACGACATCCCAGTCTCCGGCACTGCCGCACACGCGTGGACCCTCGCACACGTCAACGAAGACGGCACCCCTAATGAGGAAGCAGCTTTCCGCACCCAGATTGAGACCCTCGGCGTAGAGACCACGCTTTTGGTCGATACCTACGACATCACCAAGGGCGTCGAGACCGCAGTAAAGGTGGCCGGCCCTGAGCTCGGCGGCGTGCGCATCGACTCCGGCGACCTCGGCCCTGTGACTCGCCGTGTGCGCAAGCAGCTCGACGAGCTAGGCAACCACAACACCAAGATCGTGGTCTCCTCCGACCTCGACGAGTTCGCCATCGCCGGACTACGAGGCGACCCAGTTGACGTGTACGGTGTCGGCACCTCCGTGGTCACCGGCTCCGGTGCCCCTACCGCGGGCATGGTCTACAAGGTCGTTGAGGTTGAGGGCCACCCGGTGGCGAAGCGTACCTCCTCCAAGAAATCCCAAGGCGGCGCCAAGCGCGCAATCCGTACCTACCGCTCCACGGGTGTTGCCGTGGAGGAGCTCGTGCTTCCATTCGGCGCCCCAGACCCAGAGACGGGCACTCTTAGCGCGCGCGAGATCACCGTTCCGCTGATGCGCGACGGCGAGATCGTCAAGGACCTGCCCACCCTGCAGGAATCCCGCGAGTACCGGGCCAAGGCAATCACCACCTTGCCTTGGGAAGGCCTCGCGCTGACCCGTGACGAGCCGGCAGTGCCAACCCGCATGGTGGGTTTTAAGCCCACCTCGCGTTAGTTGGTCACGAAAGTTACCTGGAAGAGCCTGGGGCTTGCAGGCTTCCTGAAAGATTCTGCGGCTGCGCTAGACTCGACCGAGTGAGTGACGAGCCTTTAAACCAAAGCACTGAGACGCTTCTCGACGCCGCCGTTGAATCCCTCGGCGGCGCGCGTCGCGAGGGGCAGCTGAAAATGGCTAACGCCGTCACCAAGGCTCTGGAATCCGAGCGTCACTTAGCCGTCCAGGCCGGCACCGGTACTGGTAAGTCCCTTGCTTACTTGGTGCCCGCTATTCGTCACGCCCAAAACACCGGGCACACCGTCATCGTCTCGACAGCGACACTGGCACTGCAGCGTCAGCTGGTCGAGCGCGATTTGCCGCGGCTTGTCGACGCTCTCGAGCCCGTCATGGAGTCCAAGCCCACCTTCGCAATCATGAAGGGACGCTCCAACTACCTGTGCCTCAACAAAGTGGCACGCGCCGACGAGCTCGCTGAGGAACAAGGCGAACTGCTCGAAGAGCACGAAGCCTCACGTCTAGGCCGCCACATCAAGCGGCTCTACGACTGGGCTGATGAGACCGAGACTGGCGACCGCGACGATCTGGACCAAGGTGTTCCGGACTTGGCGTGGCGCCAGGTATCGGTAACTTCCGCGGAGTGTCTCGGTGCCACGCGTTGCCCTCACGGAGAGGAGTGCTTCGCCGAACTGGCTCGCCGCAAGGCCGCGGACGTCAACGTCGTGGTGACCAACCACGCGCTACTGGCAATCGACGCCGTCTCTGACGTCAACGTGCTTCCCGAGCACGAGGTAGTAATCGTGGACGAGGCCCACGAGCTCGATGGCCGAATCACATCGGTGTCCACCGCAGAGATCACCGCCCGCGCCATCAAGATGGCTGCCAACCGTGCCAAGAGCCTGGGCGCGAACGGCAAAGACCAGCGCTTGGCGGAACTCGCCGATGAATTCACCATCCTCCTCAGCGAATTCGGGCCTGGCCGCTGGACAGACATGCCGGACAACGCCAAGTCTCAGCTCACTGCCTTAGGCGACACCCTGCGCGAATGCCGCGAGGCAATTGCCCGGACGCCCGAAGGCGAGCAGGCCAATGATCCGGAGAAGTTTGCTGAGCGCCAGAACTTGGCCAACCACCTCGCCACCATGGCCGAGGCCGTAGCCCGCATCCTTGACGTCTTTGCCACCGGGGACCCCTCGGCCCACGAAGACGTGGTTTGGCTCGAGCGCGACGAACGCAGCTTCACCGACACCCTTGCCGTGGCACCGCTTTCCATCGCCGGCATGTTGCACGAGAAGCTCTTCGGCGAACAGACCGTGGTGCTTACCTCCGCGACCTTGGCGCTCGGCGGGCGCTTCGATGCTATGGCCGCGCAGTGGGGCATGCCGAAGGGAACCTGGGACTCACTCGACGTGGGTTATCCTTTCGATCCTGCTAAGAAGGGCATTCTCTACGTGGCCAAGCATCTGCCACAGCCCGGCCGCGATGGCCTTGCACCGGAGACCATCGAGGAGATGCGCGAGCTCATCATGGCCGCCGGCGGGCGCACGCTAGGGTTGTTCTCCTCGCGTCGTGCTGCCGAGCAGGCTGCGCTAGAGCTCAAACCAAAGCTGCCTTTCGACGTCTTCGTCCAAGGCGAGGACTCAATCGGCGCGCTGGTGGAGCGTTTCTCTAAGAACGAGAATTCTTGCCTCTTTGGCACCCTCACCTTGTGGCAGGGCGTCGACGTGCCCGGCCCCGCCTGCTCTTTGGTCCTCATCGACCGAATCCCGTTTCCCCGCCCGGACAATCCCCTCATGCAGGCGCGCACCGAAGCCGCCCAGGCCGCTGGACGCAACGGCTTCATGGAGGTCTCCGCAACCCATGCGGCACTCCTCATGGCACAGGGGGCTGGGCGATTGCTGCGTTCAGTTACTGATCGTGGCGTCGTCGCAGTCCTCGATAACCGCCTCGAAACAAAACGCTACGGTGGGTTCCTCAAGGCATCGATGCCGCAGTTCTGGCAGACCACCGACTCCACGGTGGTCCAGGGGGCATTGCAGCGCCTCGTTACGGACCGCTAGCTCAGCGGCGCGCGCAACGCGCAGACCGTAGCTGAGTCGGGCGCAACTTCGGTGAATCCGGCGTCACGCACCACGACTGCCCCAGGCGCTGCGCACGCACGGAGGAAGCCCTCAGAGTCGATCTCGCGCACAGACAGCACGAAGTCGCGTGCTGCCCATCGCTTAACTTCCTCGAAGCTCATCTTCGCAGCCAACAACATGGAGCCGTGGCCCACCTGGGCCGCGGCTTTTCCTGCGCTCATCTCAAGGCTCGAATCGACGTAGATTACCGGAGCGTCGCCAAGCGGGGCTCCTGGCTCATCCTTTTCCAGATCGGTGTGCCCGATCTGGAGCTTGCGCACGAGCGGATCTACCTCGGAGACCGCCGATGGTACGAAGGCGCGGGCGATATTATCTACGGTGACACCGGGGACCGTTTGAACGTCCGTCCATGCCTTGTTACGCGCGCGACGCGCTACCTTGCGGATACGATGGCCGTACCACTGGCCCAGGGCCGCAGCAAAGGCTGAGTCCTGGCCGGCGCGGTCGTCTAAGCACAGCGCCACGACGGCACGCGCGGCGGACTCTAGGACCACCGAGCGTGCAGGCGTATCCTCCTTCGGCAGGTTCAGCGCCAGCTGCATGGCCTGGATGGTCTCAGGGCGATCGGGATCCTCAGGGTCTTCTCGCCAGCTCCGATCATCGCAAGCTCGCACCAGCCGCTCGTGGGCTACCCGCAGTAACTCGGGGTCACTCACTGACGACCTCCTCAGCTGGGATTCCTAGAATCTGCAGGATTTCATCCATGTATGGATGGCTGACTGACGCATCCGCGACCTCGCGCAGCGCTGGCTTTGCGTTGAAGGCAATTCCCAAGCCAGCGGCACTAATCATGTCGATATCGTTAGCGCCATCGCCCACCGCAACGGTCTGACTCATGCGCAAACCTGAGTCTGCAGCGAACTCGCGCAAGAACTCCTCTTTGGCCTTGCGGTCAACGACCTTGCCTATGACGCGGCCGGTGAGCTTGCCGTCGACGATCTCGAGCGTGTTGGCACGGACGTAATCCAACTGCAGGTCCGCTGCCAAGTCTTCAAGCACTTGGATGAAGCCGCCAGAGACGACCGCCGTGCGGTATCCCATGCGGTTGAGAGTGCGCACTGTGGTGCGAGCACCCGGCGTAAGCTGAATTTGCGCGGCCACCTCGTCGATGACGCTAGCGTCCAACCCAGCCAAAGTGGCAACACGTTCACGAAGAGATTCTTCAAAGTCGAGCTCGCCGCGCATGGCACGCTCGGTTACGGCAGCGACCTCTGCTTCCTTACCCGCGTGTGCGGCAAGCATCTCGATGACCTCGCCGGTGATAAGGGTGGAGTCGCAGTCAAAGCAAACGAGACGCTTAGCGCGGCGCTGAAGGCCGGCACGCTCAATTGCGATGTCGACGCCGAGTTCCTTCGATAGCTGCGCCAGCGCGGAACGCACGGGGTCCCCAGAGCCCTGCAGACTGATAAAGAGCTCGAAGCCCATCAGCGGATAGGTAGACAAGCCGCGGATGCGATCAATGTTGGCGTCGAAGTTTGCTAGCTCCTGTGCGACTGCCGACATCGTGCGCGCTGTGACGCTTTCCCCCAGGATGACAACCGAGTGGGTCGAACGCGCGCGGGAAGTCGTTTCATCCGCTTTGATATCGAGACTGATGACTTGGTTGTAGATGCTCAGGGTATTGCGCAGTCCCTGCTCTAGTTGCTCTAGACGCGCGCTATCGAGGCGCACGTAAGCTGCGAGCGAAATGCGGCCAGAGAAGATCGCTTGTTCGACGTCGACCAGTTCGATATTGTGCGACGACAGCACTCGAAAGAATGCCGCAGACACGCCCGGCTTATCTGGCCCCGAGGTCGTAATGACGGCAAAGGTATCCAGGTTGGTGGCCGGTTCAGGAGCCTGTGCGTGCGTGACATTGTTTTCAGTTTGGTTTTCCACGTGCACAGTATCGCACGTCAAGACATATTTTTGGAAAGAATTGGGGCTATTCGGCCTGTTCTGTTACTCAACTAAGCCCACTTGTTCGGGAGAGATCACAAAACCGCCTCCCCAGTGCACCGCGTGGTGCTTTTGGGGAGGCGGCTTGCCAGGAGTTAGGTGTCTCAGCCTATAGCTTTAGTGAGCACCGGAATCCTTTGTAGTGTGGCCGTAGTGTGCTTCCTCGCGCATGCGCTTAACCATGTGTGGGTAGTGCAGCTCGAATGCCGGACGCTCAGAACGGATGCGCGGCAGGGAAACGAAGTTGTGGCGTGGCGGCGGGCAGGAGGTAGCCCACTCGAGGGAGTTACCGTAGCCCCATGGGTCGTCGACGGTGACGATCTCGCCGTAGCGCCAAGACTTGAAGACGTTCCAAACCAGCGGGATAACGGAAGCACCGAGAACGAAGGAGAAGATCGTGGAGATCTGGTTGTAAACGGTGAAGCCGTCGGACTCAAGGTAGTCAGCGTATCGACGTGGCATACCCATGTTGCCCACCCAGTGCTGGACCAGGAAGGTGCCGTGGAAGCCGATGAAGGTCAGCCAGAAGTGAATCTTGCCAAGACGCTCGTCGAGCATACGGCCGGTCATCTTCGGGAACCAGAAGTAGAGGCCTGCGAAAGCGGAGAACACAACCGTACCGAACAGGGTGTAGTGGAAGTGAGCAATCAGGAAGTAGGACTCTGCCAAGTGGAAGTCAAGTGCCGGGGAAGCGAGCATAACGCCGGTCATGCCGCCGAAGAGGAAGGTGGACAGGAAACCCATTGCCCAAATCATCGGGGTATCCCAGGTGATGTGGCCCTTCCACATGGTGCCAACCCAGTTGAAGAACTTAACGCCGGTAGGAACGGCGATGAGGAAGGTCATAAAGGAGAAGAACGGCAGCAGGACAGCGCCGGTAACGAACATGTGGTGTGCCCACACAGCCATGGACAGGGAGCCGATAGCCAGAACCGCGAAGACCAAGCCGATGTAGCCAAAGACTGGCTTACGGGAGAAGACCGGAATGACCTCAGAAATAACGCCGAAGAATGGCAGTGCCAGGACGTAAACCTCAGGGTGGCCAAAGAACCAGAAGAGGTGTTGCCACAGGATCGCGCCGCCGTTGCCGGAGTCGTAAATGTGGCCGCCAAGCTTACGGTCGTAGAGCACACCAAGTGCACCTGCGGTCAGCAGCGGGAAGATCATCAGGGCGATGACGGAAGCGGTGAAGATACACCAGGTGAATACCGGCAGACGGAACATGGTCATACCTGGCGCACGCAGGGTGAGGATGGTGGTGATCATGTTGACTGCGGAAGCAATGGTACCGACACCGGTTGCACCGACGCCGACGATCCACATGTCAGCACCGATACCCGGGGTGTGGACAGAGTCAGCGAGCGGGACGTACATGGTCCAACCGAAGTCAGCAGCACCACCTGGGGTAGCGAAACCGAGCAGCATGACGATACCGCCGGTCAGGGTGATCCAGAAGCCGAATGCGTTCAAACGCGGGAAGGCCACGTCAGGTGCACCAATCTGGAGCGGCAGGATGTAGTTAGCGAAGCCCCAGACAACCGGGGTAGCAAACAGCAGCAGCATCACGGTGCCGTGCATGGTAAACAGCTGGTTGAACTGCTCGTTGGACAGGAACTGCAGACCCGGGCTGAAGAGCTCAGCACGAATCAGCAGGGCCATGAAGCCACCGAGGAAGAAGAAGCTGAAGGACATGATCAAGTACATGATGCCCAGCTGCTTGTGGTCGGTGGTGGTGAGCATTACCCAAGCCTTAGAGCCGGTCTTGGCATTGCCAGTCGGCTCTGGACGAGTTGGCGCGACGTAATCGTCGAGCCTTGGCGCCACAGCGGTCATTTAATTCCTCCTGAAGAACAAGTGTTATGCACGCCAGCTCCGGTTAAATGGACCTGTCGGCACAACACCTAGGTTTACTCGACTTATATTAGGGGACTCACCTGTGAAATTTCCAGCTTTCCCCAATGCCCATCAAAGCTAGTTAACCCCGTTTTTAGGCACCCCAACTAAAGAACCCCCAGCACGCGGGCTGCGTTTCTGCAATAAGCTCAAAAACTCACCTCAAAGCACGTGATCCTCGCCACAAGTTTTATTCGGACCTTTGAGCCAGAAGGAGAAAACACACCCCCTAAGGTAATCATCCTTAAGGTTGATTCGCGGGCGGCGCCGCGAGTCCCTCCCGCTCGCCTAATTCACCTGTTATAGGTGCGCCCAATGGGATTTCCGCATAAAAGAGAATACTTCAGTGAACTATTCCACCTTTTATTCAGTATTTTATTCACCCGAAAACCAAAGAAGTGGACGGCTCATAAAGCCGTCCACTTCCCTTTGAGGTTCCTAGTTCTTAGAAATCCCAGTCATCGTCAGTGGTGTCCTCAGCCTTGCCAATGACATAGGAGGAACCGGAGCCAGAGAAGAAGTCGTGGTTCTCATCCGCATTCGGCGACAGGGAAGACAGGATGGCCGGGGAAACGCGGGTCTCGTCAGCCGGGAACAGCCCCTCAAAGCCGAGGTTGTTCAGCGCCTTATTGGCGTTGTATCGCAGGAAGCGCTTTACATCCTCGGTCCAGCCGAGCTCGTCGTAGAGATCCTCGGTGTAATCAATCTCGTTGTCGTAGAGCTCGTAGAGAAGATCAAAGGTGTATCCCTTAATTTCCTCCTGCTTCTCAGCCGGCAGCTCGTTGTAACCATTCTGGAACTTGTAGCCAATGTAGTAACCGTGCACTGCCTCGTCACGGATGATAAGGCGGATGATGTCCGCGGTATTGGTCAGCTTCGCACGGGAAGAGAAATACATCGGCAGGTAGAACCCGGAGTAGAAAAGGAAGGACTCCAGCAGCGTGGAGGCGACCTTCTTCTTCAGCGGGTCTGCACCCTTGTAGTAAGACATTACGATCTTTGCCTTGCGCTGAAGATTCTCATTCTCTTCAGACCAACGGAAAGCATCATTGATCATTGGCGTGGAGGCCAGTGTCATGAAGATGTTGGAGTAAGACTTCGCATGCACAGACTCCATGAAGGCGATATTTGTATAGACCGCCTCTTCATGCGGGGTCTTGGCGTCAGGCAGCAAGGAAACCGCACCGACGGTTCCCTGGATAGTGTCCAGGAGGGTCAGCCCAGCAAAAACGCGCATAGTGGTCTGCTGCTCATGCTCGGTAAGCGTCTTCCAGCTCTGCAGATCATTGGACACTGGGACCTTTTCAGGCAACCAGAAATTACCGGTGAGGCGGTCCCACACCTCAGAATCTTTGTCATCCGGAACAGTGTTCCAGTTGATGGCTTTCACTGGCTCCGCATGGCTTGCGATGTACTCGTCATACTCGTGAGACAAGGGGCTTCCACCTCTTTATTTAAATGGACTCTAACTTGCTCAATCGTACTCAATCGACGGTCTAAACGCATTGCCACTGGTAGCCGTATCAACGCTCCATAAAGCAGCAATTGAGCAGATCTGCACCGCGCCTCGGCAGCCATTTCGACCCATTCCACAGAAGAAGGCTTCCTAACCCCCAGAATAAGCGGTAAATTGAACGCAATTCAATAGTTTTACAGCTCTTACGGGTAGTTAACATTGGCATCCCTTAGGATGTATTTACGTTTCATGGAAGGGGTGCCAATTCAAGGCCATTCTTTTCTTGATATGGATTTCGCATTCAATTGCCGGTAAGCGCTTTTAGTTTTCAAATTCTGCACAAGGAGGCCCCCTACCGTGGCTAATTCCAGCGAGTCTCCAGTTCCTCTGCTCACCGCCGTGCTCGATCAAATAGGGGCCGAAATTGTTAGCGGAACTATCGAAACCGGACAACGGTTTACCCTGCAAGATATCTGCGCGCGTTTCGACATTTCCCGTACCGTCGCCCGAGAGGCTATGCGTGCACTCGAGCAACTGCGCATGGTGTCTTCATCTCGCCGAGTTGGAATCACTGTGTTGCCGTTAAGTGAATGGGCCGTCTTCGATCAATCCATCATTAATTGGCGTCTAGCCTGCGAAAAAGGCCGACAAGAGCAGCTAGATTCCCTCAATCAACTGCGCCTTGCCATCGAGCCTATTGCCGCTCGTATGGCAGCTACCCGTGCCTCAGAGGCCGAGAAGCAAGAGATCGTGGAACTGGCAGATCGCCTCCACGAACTTGAGAGCAACCCTTCCCGCCGAGTTGGCGAAGAGCTTGCGACGGACCTGCGTTTCCACAGCATGGTTCTATATGCTTCAGGAAACGAGATGTTCGCCGCTTTGACGACTTCCCTTCTGTCGATGCTCAAGGGCAAGTCCGTCTTCGGCTCTGAAAAGCGAAACCCAATCGCCGGTACCTCCGATCTGCACCAGGACTTGGCGCACGCGATCCAGAATTCCCGCCCTGACGATGCCGAGCGAATTGCTCGTTCCATCCTCGACGAAGCACGCGCTAGCGTCGACGAGAACGCGTAAAGTCCATAGTTTCGCCGCAAAAGTCTCAACAAGACCAAATCACGCCCCCAGCCACTCACGGTGGTTGGGGGCGTGATTCGTTTGCTGATTAGACGCTGCCGATTTCTAGAGCATGCAGGAGACGCAGCCCTCGATCTCGGTACCTTCCAGTGCCATCTGGCGCAGGCGGATGTAATACAGGGTCTTAATCCCCTTTCGCCATGCGTAGATCTGCGCCTTGTTGATGTCACGCGTGGTGGCGGTGTCCTTGAAGAACAAGGTCAGGGACAGGCCTTGGTCCACGTACTTGGTGGCTTCAGCGTAGGTGTCGATGATCTTCTCGTAGCCAATCTCGTAGGAGTCCTTGAAGTATTCGAGATTGTCGTTATCCATGTGCGGCGCCGGGTAGTAGACGCGGCCGATCTTGCCTTCCTTACGAATCTCAATCTTCGAAGCGATCGGGTGGATCGAGGAGGTCGAGTTGTTGATGTAGGAAATCGAGCCCGTTGGCGGCACTGCCTGCAGGTTACGGTTGTAGAGGCCATGCTTGGCGACGTCCGCCTTCAGCGCCGCCCAGTCCTCAGCGGTTGGGGTGTGGATGGAGGAGGCGTCGAAAAGCTCCTGCACACGTGCGGTACGTGGCTTGAACTCTTCTGGATCGTAGCGGTCGAAGAACTCGCCAGATGCGTACTCAGACTGTGGGAACTCGGAGAAGTACTCCCCGCGTTCGCGAGCGATCTTGTTGGAAGCACGCAGCGCTGCGTACATGATTGCCGCGAAGTAGGCGTTGGTGAAGTCCAAGCCTTCCTCAGAGCCGTACTCGATGTGCTCGCGGCCCAAGTATCCATGCAGATTCATCTGGCCAAGGCCGATGGCGTGGGAGTCATCGTTACCCTTACGCACGGAAGGCACGGAGTTGATGGCGGTCTTATCTGCCACGGCGGTCAAGCCACGGATAGCAGTCTCAACGGTCAAGCCAAAGTCCGGCGAGTCCATGGTCATCGCGATGTTGAGCGAGCCTAGGTTGCAGGAGATATCGGAACCCATGGTTTCGTAGCTCAGGTCATCGGCGAACACGGACGGAGAGTTAACCTGGAGGATCTCCGAGCACAGGTTGGACATGTTAATCCAGCCGGTCTTGACCGGGTTGGCCTTGTTCACGGTGTCCTCGAACATGATGTACGGGTAGCCGGACTCGAACTGCAGCTCAGCAACGGTCTGGAAGAAGTGACGGGCGTTGATCTTCTTCTTGCGGATGCGTGGATCCTCGACCATCTCTTCGTAATGCTCCGTGATGGAGATGTCAGCGAAGGCCTTGCCGTAAACGCGCTCGACGTCATATGGCGAGAACAGGTACATATCGTCGTTCTTCTTGGCCAGCTCGAAGGTGATATCTGGGATAACGACGCCGAGAGACAGGGTCTTGATGCGAATCTTCTCGTCAGCGTTCTCGCGCTTGGTATCGAGGAAGTTCATGATGTCTGGGTGGTGGGCGTTCAAGTAGACCGCACCTGCCCCCTGGCGAGCACCCAGCTGGTTAGCGTAGGAGAAGGAATCCTCCAGAAGCTTCATGACCGGGATGACGCCGGAGGACTGGTTCTCGATGTGCTTAATCGGCGCACCGGACTCGCGGATATTCGACAGCAGCAGGGCAACGCCGCCACCGCGCTTGGACAGCTGCAGAGCGGAGTTGATGGAACGGCCGATGGACTCCATGTTGTCCTCGATGCGCAGCAGGAAGCAGGAAACCAGCTCGCCGCGCTGGGCCTTGCCGGCGTTGAGGAAGGTTGGGGTGGCCGGCTGGAAACGGCCAGTCATGATTTCATCAACCAAGTGCTCAGCCACGGTGGTGTCACCGTCTGCCAAGAACAAAGCAGTCATGGAGACACGATCCTCGAAGCGCTCCAGGTAACGGCGGCCGTCGAAGGTCTTCAGCGTGTAGGAGGTGTAGTACTTGTACGCGCCAAGGAAGGACTTGAAACGGAACTTGTAGGAGTAGGCGCGCTTAAACAGGGACTTGATGAAGTCAAAGTCATACTGCTCGAGCAGCTCCGGCTCGTAGTACTTGTTTTCCACCAGGTAACGCATCTTCTCTTCCAAGTCGTGGAAGTAGACCGTGTTCTGGTTGACGTGTTGCAGGAAGAACTGGTTCGCAGCCTCGCGATCCTTGTCGAACTGAATCTTTCCATTCTCGTCATAGAGATTGAGCAATGCATTCAGCGCGTGGTAATCCAGCTGTTCTTCTGGCTTTACTGGTTCGGCTACGGTCTTGCCCAATTGCGTGGTCACGGCTGATGGAGCCTTTCTCTTGAGGTGTGAAACAGCGCCGCAGCGCTGCTGGAGAAAATGGTGGAGAAAATATGTAAGGTAGCTGGCCCGAGCCGTCTTGGCTCGATTCACAGTTACCTATTGTTCAAGGTTTAGGCCGCGGCGTCCAGCCCGAGGGCTGCCGCCTGGGAGATGAGGCCTTCCCTGCAGATCTTTACGTCTTCATCTGAGCCCATCAGCTCGAAGCGATAGACGTAAGGGACCTTGCACTTTGCGGAGATGACATCCCCCGCCTTACCGAAGTCTGCGCCAAAGTTACTGTTGCCGCCAGAAATGACGGCTCGAATCAAACCGCGGTTGTGCTCATTATTTAGGAATCGAATTACTTGCTTAGGTACCGGGCGCGAATTCTCGTGGCTAATAGAAGCGCCTCCACCGTACGTGGGGCAAACGAGGACGTAGGGCTCGTTCACGATAAGCGGCTCGTCATTCTTATACAAAGGAATGCGAGCGCTTGGCAGACCCAGTTTGTCTACAAAGCGGCGGGTATTTTCCGTCGCTGAGGAAAAATACACGACCAGCATTGCTTAACTCCTAGCGCAGCTGGTGCTTAGGCAGAAGCAGCGACGGTAGCCAGGGCCTTGATGCGCTCTGGACGGAAACCGGACCAGTGCTCACCGTTAGCCTCAACCACTGGAGCCTGGACGTATCCGAGAGCCATCACGTAGTCACGAGCCTCCTCGTCGAGGGTAACGTCCACGGAGGTGTACTCGAGACCTGCACGGTCGAGAGCCTTCTTGGTTGCGTTGCACTGGACGCAGGCTGGCTTGGTGTAGAGGGTGATGCTCATTTGGGAAGTCCTTTGACGCGATTTTCAGGTATGCAGTGTGCTGGGATTCTGGCCGAGCAGGTGCGCTTATCGCGCTCCCCTAAGCCCTCCGGAGCAACATCAACGACACTATACTTTGTGCCCAAAAGCCGCAAACGGCACTACATATAGTAGTTACATGCCTGATATTCCCAGGATGCAACCCGGCCACACCCCACATGTTGACCCGAGGGTCGATCAGCCCTGTAACTACACCGATGAGATTTCCTGCAGGTTTACCTGGCCGTAACCTAAAACTATGACCAAGAACACAATTAGCCCCTAAATTTTAACCCATAATTCACTCCAGCCACTCACGCACCACCTGCACCGCTTGCCGCCGGCGCCCCAGGAAGGCGTCGCCAAGCACAGTGCTCAAACGCCGCTCAAAAGCCGCCCAAACGTAGCCCAAAGCAAAAAGACGCCTCCCATCGAGACCGAAGTCCCGGGGAGGCGTCTGGAAGGTAAATCCTTTTACTCTTAGCCCTGGCGAGCCTTGAAGCGCGGATCCTTCTTGTTGATCACGAAGACCTTACCGTGGCGGCGAATAACCTGGGCGCCCGGCTTCTTCTTCAGCGACCGAAGGGACTTACGGACCTTCATCGGGCGCTCCTTTCGTTATGCGCAATCTACATGCGGTTGAATAAGTAAAGCACGGACTGGGAATCCCCAGCCATGACACGAGGAAAAATGTTACCTCACACGGCCGTCAATACCAAAACACTAAGGCATCACGGGCGCGGACTCGCGCTCGTAGCGCGACTTCATCTCCTCGCCTACCTCATCCAGGCTACGTCCCATAGTCTCTGGAACCAAAACCTTCGTGTAGCCGATGGCGATGAGACCAAAGACTCCGAAGACGATAAACGCCACCGGGCCGGTCAGCCACTCCACTAGCGGCAGGAAGTACTGCGCCACAGCCCAGTTGGTGGCCCATAGCGAGAGCCCCGCAATGCCCATGCCTAAGCCGCGCACCTGCAGCGGCACCAGCTCGGAGATGAGTAGCCAGGTAGTGGGCGATACTGCAGCCTGCTGGAAGGCGATAAACAGCGCCATAAAGACCAACGAAACCATCGCCATGGCGGTGGAGTCCTGCGCATGGGAATAGGCAAAGGAGAGGATAAACAGCGAGACCACGTTGCCGGTCAGGCCGATAAGCAATAGCCGCTTTCGCCCAATGCGGTCCACGACCTTGAGCCCCACCCAGCAAGCCAGCACGGATACCGTGCCGATAACGATGGAGGTATAAACCGAGTTGGCCGTGGAAATCCCCACCTGGTTCATCATGGTCGGCGCGAAGTACACGATGGCGTTGACGCCGGTAATCTGCTGCGTCAGCCCCATCAGCATGGCAAGCAGCACCGTAATCTGCATCCACCGATTGACCTTCAGTGCCTTCCATTCGGATCCGCTGGACTTTCGCGCGGTCTCCTGCGAGGTCAGCTCGAAGATATCCATCCCGGCGCGCCCGGCAATTTCTTGGGCGCGGGGCATGCGCCCGTTGGTTGCCAGCCATACCGGCGTCTCTGGCAGGAAAACCATTCCGAGCGCCAGCGCCAGGCCCGGCACGGCGGCTAGGCCCAGCATCCACTCCCAGCTACCGGTAGAGGCCAGCGCGGAGTTGACCAGGTAGGCCATCAACTGGCCCACCACAATCGCTAGGGTATTGAGCGAGACCATGCGCCCGCGCACCTTGGCGGGCACGATCTCCGCGATGTACATGGGGGACACGATCGAGACTGCACCCACGGCAAAGCCCAAAAAGGTGCGCGCCGTTGCCAGCATTCCCACCGAGCCGGAGAGCGCACACCAGATGGAACCCAGCACGAAAATGATGCCGCCTGCAATCAGCGTGAAGCGGCGCCCATACCTATCGGCGATGCGCCCGGCCGTCAGCGCCCCTACTGCAGCACCCACGAGCAGCATCGAGGTCACCCAACCCACTTGGTGGGCGCTCATGTCGAATGCGGGGCTAATAAAAAGCAAGGCACCGGACATCACGCCGGTGTCGTATCCAAATAGCAGCCCACCCAGGGCCGCTATGCCAGCTACTACCTTGACATAAACTTCCTTATTCACAGCACAATATTGTGTCAGGCGGCTACCATGAACGTCATGTCGAATGATGCCGAAAACCTGCAGCAAACCATCATAAAAGCCCTGGGTGTGCGCCCCTTTATCGATCCAGAAGCCGAAGTGCAGCGCCGCGTGGATTTCCTGGTTGATTACCTGCGCACCACCGGCGCTAAAGGCTACGTGCTGGGTATCTCTGGCGGCCAGGATTCCACCTTGGCGGGAAAGCTCGCGCAATTGGCGGTGGACCGCGTCGACGGCGCGGAGTTTTGGGCCGTGCGCCTGCCTCACGGCGTCCAGGCCGATGAGGACGATGCCCAAATTGCCCTGGATTTCATCCAGCCCGATCACCGCCCCACCGTCAATATCAAGCCGGCCACCCTGGCCCTGGACGAGCAGGTGGCGAATGCAGTGCAGCTTGCCGACGTCACCGATTTCAACCGCGGCAATACCAAAGCCCGCCTGCGCATGACCGCCCAGTACGCCATCGCCGGTGAGGTCGGCGCGCTAGTCATCGGCACCGACCATGCGGCGGAAAACGTCACCGCATTCTTTACCAAGTGGGGCGATGGCGCGGCGGATCTCCTCCCCCTGGCTGGCCTCAATAAGCGCCAAGGCGCCGCCCTCCTAGAGCACCTCGGTGCCCCGCGCTCTACCTGGGAGAAGGTCCCCACCGCGGACTTGGAGGACGATAAGCCTCAGCTGCCGGACGAAGAGGCCCTCGGCGTCACCTATGCCCACATCGATGACTACTTGGAGGGCAAGGCGGTTCCCGACGCCGCCCGCGAACGCATCGAAACTTTATGGCACCGCGGCGCCCACAAGCGCATCATGCCGCAGGGACCGAACCTTTAGGCCAGCGCCTCCAAGGTCGCGGCCGCCGCGCGCTCCAGCGGCCGGTTATAGCTGGCGCCGTGCGTCAGCGCATGCACCGCCAGCGGGTGCAGCTGGTGCATGGGAATCCACTTCTCGATGTCCTTCGGCGCACCATAGCCCCGGAAAATCTCCTCAAGGTATGGTGCTCCGAAAAGCGCCAACATCCCCAAATCCGTATGCGGGTGCCCACCATGGGCGGCGGGGTCAATCATGATGCCGCCATCCGCTCCAAAAAGCAGGTTGCCCGCCCATAGATCGCCGTGGATGCGCGCCGGTGCCACATCCCAACTGCGCGCGGCGATGGCATCGCAGGCACGCCTTACCAAGTCCAACTGCGCCGCACTAATCCCTGCCAGTTCCGCGAAGGGCAGCACTCGCTGTTCAACATAGAACTCGCCCCAATTATCCGTCGGGATGCAGTCTTGCTCGATACTGCCGATGAAGTTCTTGCCTTTCCACTCGGTAGGAGGCGTGCCAAAGGCTTCGGCTCCCGCACGGTGCATGCGCGCCAGCTCTGCACCAAACTTGCGGGCCGCCTCCGGCGTAGGCATGACCTCGTCCACGCGCGCGGTAACGATTTCTAGCCCGTCGGCGCTCACGACGTTGACCACCGCGTCGGTGGCCTCCCCGAGCCACCGCAGTCCGGCAGCCTCGGCACCTGCTTGATCCGTGTCGCGTACTCGCTTTGAAAAAGTCTGCATGCCGCCCAGCCTAATCGGGCAAGGAAATTTTTAAAGCGCCGCGTGCTCTCGCGTGGGCAGGGCCATCATAAAGAGCAACGCGATTCCACCGAACACGGGAATGAACCCTATCAGGCATAGCAGCCCTGTCCGCCCGGAATCGTGCAGCCGCCGGCATATCAAGGAAACGACTGGAATCACAAGTACCGCCTCTGCAATAGTCTCAATATCCACGCCGAAGTGCCGATCGATAATGCCGATTGCCACAGAAATCAGCACGAGGAAACCAAAGACCCACCAAAACTCACTCATGGACGCTCGGCCACGGAAGTTGAAGTACTTTACAAAGAACCTGCCTACCGCCTGTACAGGTGAGGCCCCATAGATCGCTTCGCGTGTAAAGAACCCTGTGGAATCATCAGCCATTCTGCGCGCGAGCCCCTTCGATGTTGACTGCATATACTCGGCTGCGCACCATGCTACCCACTTCCCATAAAGGAGGAGCAATGTACTCGGACGTCATCATCATCGGCGGCGGCTTTGCCGGCACCGCAGCCGCCATCACCTTGGCCCGCGCTAACCGCAATATTCAATTAATCGATTCCGGGGCTCCCCGCAATCGCTTCAGTGAACATGCCCACGGCATCCTTGGCCTCGATGGCGCGGCTCCCGCCGAACTGCTTCGGCGCGGTCACGCGGAGGTCCTGAAATTCGGCGGAACCATTACCCAGAGCTCGGTGGAGAAACTCACCCGCGCTTCCGAGCACGGGCCTTGGCGGGCAAAACTTGCCAGCGGCGAGGTCCTCGAGTCCCGCCACGTTCTCGTCGCGACGGGGCTCACGGACAAGCTCCCTGCCGTCCCCGGCCTCAGCGATTTGTGGGGCACCAGGGTCTTTCACTGCCCGTACTGCCATGGCTACGAAGTTACCGGAAAGAAGGTTGCGCTCATCGGCGGCGCGAATCCGCCTTTTACCATCCGCATCAGCAAACTGCTGTCCAAGTGGACGAGCACACTGACCTTCTACCCCAACGGCCTTGAGCTCACCGATCTCGATCGCACCCAACTCGCCGGATTGGGCGTAAAAGTAGTCGATGCAGAGGTGACACAGGTTCAAGCAGATGAAGCGACTCCAACCGGTGTAAAGGTGCACAGTTCTGCTGGAGAAGACACCTATGAAGCATGCTTTACCGGGCCCGATTTTTTGCCCAATGACGCACTGCTGCGGGATGCCGGCTGCGAATCAGCCAACGGGTGGGTCAGCGTAGAGCGTGGCCAGACCTCGGTATCGCGCCTGTGGGCGGCGGGCAATGTGGTCAGCTCGCCGGACCAAGTCTCGCAAGCGATGGGCAGCGGTGCGGCCGTGGGCATCGCCATCGATCAGCGCATGCTCGATGAGGATCTAGCGGAACTCTAGCCTCGCAACAAGAAAAAGGAGAGGAACGAATGTTCCTCTCCTTTATATTGTGGAGCTAACGGGATTCGAACCCGTGACCCCCACACTGCCAGTGTGGTGCGCTACCAGCTGCGCCATAGCCCCTCAAACGAGGTGCAACCCTGTGGGCTGCAACTCGCTTAAATATACATGGAGGGTATTTAACTCTCCAAATCGCCTGCTACTTGGTGACGATCTCTACCCAGTCACCCAGGTTCTTGCCGGCCTTCTCGTCCGCCTCGGATGGAACATCCTTGCCATCCTTGATGATGCGCGGCGAAGATACGGTGCCGGTTTCCTTATCCAGCTTGTCGTAGTTGGTCTTCGCCACCTTATTGCCCTGCTTGATGTCCACATCCTTGATGGAATCAACAACATCGTCGTCCGCGCCAAACTCCTTGGCGGCGTCAGCAATGTCCTTGATGTCCCACGAAGTAGCTACCTTCTGCTGGTTCTGCAGCATGTAGTCGCGCAGGTTCCAGTAGGTCTTGATATCACCAGACTTGGCCAGCTCGGACATAGCGGCTGCCGCCTTAGTGGAGTAGCCCTCCTGGTTCTCAATATCCTTGCCATCCAAGAAGTTGAGGGTACGCACGTGGACGATCAGCTTGCCGTCTTCGATAGCCTTCTGCATGTCACCGTCGGTAGCCTCAGCCAGTTCAGCACAGTGCGGGCAGGCGAAGTCTTCGTAGAGATCCACCTCAGGGGTGCCCTTCTTAGCACTCTCAGACTTGAGGGTGATAGCACCGTCGTTGTACTCCATGGACATATTCACGTCCTTGGCTTCAAGGGCATCGACAGAATCCGTGGATGACTGCTTGCCATTCCACACGATGTAGCCAATAACAACGGCAATGATGACGAGGAGTACGCCGACTCCCCAAATAAAACCGTTGCCACCCTTGGCGTTAGGGTCAGTTACTTTGCTCATTTGAACCTTGCCTTTAAAAATCTTCGGACCAATTCAGCCTACCTTGCCCACCGTTTAAGAGTGAAGGGCAAACTTGGTGAAGGGGCGCTTGATGGTCCATAGGGTCAGGAATAGATATCCGGCGTCACGCAGCAGCGTCTTCGCATAATCCATTCCTCGGTCAGGATTTTGGGCGTCAAAGCCAAAGCAGCCACAGTCAATATCCAATCCACGTGCCCACGCCTGTGCGATGCCCACCATAAAGAGCAGCAACACGCAGGTAGCCACGATGGAGGACTGGCGCAGGAATAGCCCGAGCAGCAGCAGTACGCCGCCAATGATTTCGAGCGGACCAATGACAATGGCGAGGTAGCCAGCCCAATCGGGAGTAAAGATGTCATAGCCCTTGATGGCCTGGGTCATGTCTAGAGTCTTGCCGAGCTTATGCACACCGGCGTCAATCCACACCCAAGCCATAAAAAAGCGGGCGATGAAGCTGATGACGTCGAGCACCAGCTTCCCATTAATCTTGCTACTCACGAGGTTGAGTGTAGCGTTAAACCCCTAATACATGGGAAACAACTGCCTGTGCTTCTGCTTGCACTTGCTTGAGATGTTCCTCACCCAAGAAAGACTCGGCATAGATTTTGTACTTATCTTCCGTGCCGGAAGGACGAGCGGCGAACCAGGCATTTTCCGTCGCTACCTTCAGGCCGCCAATGGCCGCACCGTTGCCGGGCGCCTCCGTCAGCTTGGCCACGATGTCCTCGCCCGCCAGTTCCGTTGCGGTGACCTTGTCCGGAGACAGCTTCTTGAGGATGGCCTTCTGCTCGCGGTTCGCGGGGGCGTCGGTGCGGGCATAGGCTGGGGCGCCAAATTTCTCCGCGAGTTCTGCGTAGCGCTTCGACGGAGTCTTGCCGGTGACGGCGGTGATCTCCGCGGCGAGCAAGTCCATAATGATGCCGTCCTTGTCGGTGGACCACACGGAGCCATCGAAGCGCAGGAAAGACGCACCGGCGGATTCCTCGCCACCGAAACCAATGGCACCTTCGACCAACCCCGGTACAAACCACTTAAAGCCGACGGGAACCTCCACCAGTTCGCGGTCTAGGCTTTTTACCACGCGATCAATCATGGAGGAAGACACCAGGGTCTTTCCCACACCAGCGCTCCCCCACTGCGGGCGGTGACTAAAGAGGTACTCGATAGCCACGGCAAGGTAGTGATTGGGGTTCATCAGGCCGGCATCGGGAGTGACAATGCCATGGCGGTCCGCGTCGGCGTCGTTGCCGGTGGCAAGGTCGAAGTTAGAGCGGGCGTCGATAAGCGAGGCCATAGCATCCGGCGAGGAACAATCCATGCGGATCTTGCCGTCCGTATCCAAGGTCATAAAGCGGAAAGTGGAATCCACCTCCGGATTCACCACGGTCATGTTGAGCTCGTAGTGGTCAGCGATGGCCTGCCAATAGTCCACGGAAGCGCCACCCATGGGATCGGCACCGATGCGCAGGCCGGAATCTTTAATGGCCTGCATATCCACCACGTTCTTCAGGTCAGCCACGTAGTTGTGCACGTAGTCATGCTTCACGCAGCGCTCGTCCAGCACGCCCGCGACAGACGTCCGCTTCACGCCTTCCAGCCCAGCGCGCAGGTACTCGTTCGCGCGGCCCGCAATCCAATCCGTGGCCTGAGCGTCGGCCGGGCCACCGGTAGGCGGGTTGTATTTGAAGCCGCCATCGCGGGGAGGATTATGGGACGGAGTAATCACGATGCCATCGGTGCCGGGGTGAGTCAGGATAGCGTGGGAGACCGCTGGGGTCGGCGTGTAGCGGCCGCGATCATCGACGCGAACCTCCACCCTATTGGCCAGCAGCACCTCAAGGGCGGAGACCATGGCAGGCTCGGACAGCGCGTGGGTATCTCGGCCGATGAAAATCGCCCCAGCAACGCCTTGTTCCGCGCGGTAATCCACAATGGCCTGGGTAATCGCTAGGATATGAGCCTCATTAAAGGCGCAATCGAGCGCTGAGCCGCGGTGGCCGGAAGTACCGAAGGACACCTGCTGATCCGGGTCCTCCGCATCTGGGGTGCGGGTGTAGTAGGCGGTGACCAATTCTGCGATATCAATAAGATCCGTGGGCTGTGCCAGCGTACCGGCGCGCTCGTGGGCCATGGCGTGCTCCTTGAAGGGTTGGGGTGGTATGCAATTCCAGCTTGCCCGCTCTCCCGTGGTTGCGCAGGACGAATATTCCCCCGGCTGGGGGTATAGGCAAATTTACTCCATTTCTATAGTTCGCTAGATTTGCAGAATGGACTCGCTTAATTCCATCCTCTCCGCCATCAGCACCGTGGTGTGGGGACCATTCATCCTCATTCCCCTCCTACTGGGCACCGGCTTATGGCTGACCATTCGTTTGGGAGGACTCCAATTCCGAGCGCTGGGCCGCGCGACGCGTCACGTTTTTGCCACAGACCCTGACGAACAGTCCACCGAGGGTGATATTTCCAATTATCAGGCGCTGACCACCGCCCTTGCCGCTACCGTAGGCGTGGGAAATATCGTGGGCGTGGCCACCGCACTGTCCATCGGCGGCCCTGGCGCACTGGTATGGATCTGGATTACCGGCCTCGTGGGCATGGCGTCCAAGTACACCGAGGCCTACCTGGGCGTGCGTTTTCGCACCACGGATTCCAAGGGCGAAATGTCCGGCGGGCCACAGCAATACCTAAAGCGTGGCATCCCCGGACCACTCGGATCGGTACTCGCAGTATTCTTTGCCATCTTTGCAATTTGCGCATCCTTTGGCATCGGCAACCTCGCCCAAGCCAATGCTGTGGCCACCAATATGGAATCAACCTTCGGTATCGCCCCGGCGGCCACTGGAGCGCTCCTCTTCGTCTTGGTGGGATCCGTGCTCCTCGGCGGAATCCAGGCCATCGGGCGCATTACCGCCGCCTTCGTCCCGTTGATGATCATCGTCTACGTCCTGGGCGGGCTCTATGTAATCTTCTCGCATGCCGCGGAGATCCCCGCCGCCTTTGCGATGATTTTCAGCGATGCCTTCACCGGCACCGCCGCGGGTGGCGGGTTCGTGGGCTCCACCATCATGATGGCCATCCAATACGGTGTTGCCCGCGGCATCTTCTCCAATGAATCCGGCATGGGTTCCGCCGCCATCGCCGCCGCGGCTGCCAAGACCCCGCACCCGGCGCGCCAGGGGTTGGTATCGATGACCCAGACCTTCATTGACACCATCATCGTGGTCACCATCACCGGCTTGGTCATTGTGGTGGGCGGTACCTGGGATATGGGCCGCGACGAGGCTGGAATCATGACGGCCGAGGCCTTTTCTCGCGTACTCCCAGGTGACTGGGGTGGCACCATCGTTTCGCTCTCCATTATCTTCTTCGCCTTTTCCACCATCATGGCCTGGGCGTATTACGGCGAGCGTTCCTTGGAGTCCCTTTGCGGCCGCAAGGCTTCTATCCCCTACCGCATGTTTTTCGCGTGCCTGCTCTTTGTCGGCTCCGTCTCGGAGCTCGAGCTCGCTTGGACCTTCTCCGACCTAGCTAATGGCCTCATCGCCATCCCGAACCTCATTGGCCTGCTCCTGCTCTCCGGCCTCGTGGCCCGCGAAACCAAGGCCTACCTAGCCTTTGACCCCAAGCTCAATAAGCCAGTGGATGAGGTGCGCGCGTTCGTAAAGTCCCAGGGGATGGACTGGAAGTAACATAGGCCGCATGCCTCAGTTCCTCGTCGTGGGTGCTGGCGCTGCGCTCGGCGCGGTAGCCAGGTACCTCCTCTCCGCCGCGCTCGGCGGCGGCATGCTCCCGCTGCTCGTCATCAATATCCTTGGCAGCGCGCTGATGGGTTACTTCCGCCCCGGCCCATTCTGGGGCACGGGCGTGCTGGGCGGTTTTACTAGCTTCGCTACCTTCGCTTTCCTCACCTCCGAGGCGCACTGGACCATCGCTCTGGCTTATGTCCTAGCCACCATCGTCGGCTGCGTGGGCGGCTACCTGGCGGGTGACAAGCTGCGATGAATCTTCTTTGCGTCCTTCTCGGCGGCTTCATAGGCGGCAGCCTCCGCTATGGTTTTACCCGGCTTTTACCCGCCCCCTACTGCACCTTCGTGGCGAATATTTTGGGTTCCCTCACCCTCGGCCTGGCTTATGGTTTCGCCCAGCTTGCCGACGCCCCCCTCATCCACCCCTTCCTCGCCCTCGGCCTTGCAGGTGGCCTGTCCACCTGGTCCACGCTAGCCAAGGAACTAGGAGAAATGATCAAACGCAGGCAATGGTGGCGGCTTAGCAAGTATCTCTTCTGGACCATCGGGCTCGGCATCGTATTAGCTTGGCGCGGCACCATCTGGGCGGCCCGCATTTATCACGGGATTTAAGCGGCAAACTCCCAGCCAACTAGCAGTTACTTTTGGTCCGCTCGAGCCTAATATTTTTCGCGTGAGTTTCCTTTTGAATCTGCCTTTGGCGGATCCCATCAATGGCGTGATCTTTTACGCCATCCTCGCGATTGCAGGAATCATCATTCTCCTTCAACGCAAGGTGTGGCCGCTGGTCATCGCGGCCCTGCTGTGCGTCATCGCTTGGTACTTTCTCCAGCACTGGCAAGTGCCGTGGTACATCTTCCTCGCAGCTTTCGTCCCCGTGGCGGCGTTTCTCCGCAAGCCCAAAACTGTCACGATTGCGGCCGGAGTCTTCTCCCTCCTCGCCACCGTTGGCATCATCAACATGGAGTACCAAACCTACCCAGATATTTCCTCCCTGGACCCACGCCCCGTGGCAAAAGAGATGAGCTATGAGGAGTTTTCCCACACCAATTCCGGTGCAGCGATCGTCCACGTCGATCTTCCGGGCACCACCTCCCATTTCTCCGCTCGCCAAGCTACGGCGTATATCCCGCCTGCATACTGGACGGACCACACCCTGCCTGTCATCGTCCTCCTGCACGGCAACCCAGGTGGCCCAGAGCAATGGTTCGGTTCGGGAGAAGCGGCCGAAACCGCAGACCAATTCCAGGCGGCGAATGGAGGCCGCAGCCCTATTGTCGTTTCCGTGGACGCCACCGGCTCTGAAACAGCCAATCCCATCTGCGCCGATAGCACCAAGGCCAAGGTCATGACCTACCTCAGCCAAGACGTTCCGCAGGCGATCAAGCAGAAGTTCAAGGTCAACCCGGATCAGCGCACTTGGACCGTCGGCGGACTAAGCTACGGCGGTACCTGTTCTCTGCAGATCGCTACCAACCGCCCCGAAGCCTATGGCTCTATCATCGACATCTCCGGCGAGGCCGAGCCCACCATTGGCAACCACACGGCCACGGTGAAGAAATTCTTCGCTGGCGACGAGTCCGCCTTCAATGACCAGGACCCCGCACACTTGCTCGCCCACAAACGCTACTCCGCCCAGGCCATCTTCATCGCTGGCGATAAGGACGCTGCTTCCGTCAACGCCCTGCACTCGCTTTCCGACGCCGCCCGCAACGCCGGCATGAAAACCTACTTCAGCACCCGCCCCGGCGGCCACTCCTTCCAGGTGTGGCGCCCAGCCCTGCGCGAATCTTTCGCTTGGGCCGCCCGTCGCGGTGGTATGACCGCGATTAAGGATCCCTTCGACGGAATTGGAGCCAACGATGTCCGTTCTTAAAACCATCCTGACCAGGTTTCCTGTTTCCCTGGCCGTCTTAGTCATCATGTGGGCGCTCCACCTAGTGGACTTCCCCACCTCTCACTGGTTGGCGCTGACTACCGCGCACCCTGGCGGCGCTATCATCTTGTCGGTCCTTATCCTGTTGTGGCTCGTTCCCGCAGAATGGCGCTTGGGCTCCCTGCGCACGTTGGCGATTGGAATTATCTCTCAGCTCATTACTGTGCCTCTATCCATCGTCCTTGCCCGCGGAATCGAGACCGTAGGCCTGAACCGGTGGGGCAATGATCTCCTTAGCGATACCTTCCTCACCCCAATCGGTTTCATCGCCGGTGCCGCCGGCTTTGCTTCCGCCCTACTACCCCGCCTGTGGCGCCGCCGGCTACGCATCTCGCTTATCGTGCTTACCGCTACCTTTGTGCTCTATTCCGGCACCATGTCCGATGTCCTCGGCATCGTTGCCGCCGCACTTTCCATTACGGCGGGCCAACTTCTCTTTAAGCCCGAACCCGCACCGCCTTCCATCAGGGAGCGCCGAGTGCTCCTCGCCGTTGGCGTCGCCTGCGTGGCCATCGGGCCTGCGTTCGTAGCCCTCGATCCAATGGCAGAAGGCCCGTTCTCCCAAATCACGCAGCTCCTTTGGACCCCACATCTATCCGCTTTGGAGGCCACCCAGTCCTGCGCGGATTCGGTCACTTCTGCCAGTTGCACCGCGGCAGTCGATCTCGCCCGCGCCCAAGGCATCGGCGCCGTGGTAGCCAATATCATGCCGTTCATCATCCAGCTAGTGGTGTGCTTTGGTCTTACCCGCGGCCGCGTGCTCGCGTGGTGGATGGCGGTCATTACCCAGGTACTTGCCATCACCCTGTTGACCTACCAGCTTTGGGATGACGCCCGCCTGAGTTATCTCCTGCCCAACCTCGTGCTCGTCCTCTTGCCTTGGCTACTGACACTGTTCATGCTGCTAATTAACCGCTCACTGTTTCACACCCACGAAAACCGCGCATTCTTCACTCGGACGGTCACCCTCGCCATACTTGCCGCCGCCATCGGCGCGGGCCTGTGGATCCTCACCGCCTCGTTGCACAACACCGTACCCCCGGCGAACCTCGCGGCGATCCTTGCAGAAACCCCACTGCGCTTCGTACCGGCCGTCGTCGCGCTCATCCTCCCCCACCACGTCGCACCAGCAACCATGATTTCTTGGTTCATCTACGAGTGGGTAGGAAATGCTTTCTGGCTCCTCGTAGCTATACGGCTCTACCTCGGATTTTCCCGTCCTGTTGACCCAGCCCAAGAGTCCGACCGCGACACCGCGCGCCGCTTACTCGAAGCCGGTACCGGCGATCACCTATCTTTTATGACCCTGTGGAAATCCAACCGGTATTTCTTCCACGGTGATTCCTACGTGGCGTACCGGGTTTCCAATGGCATTGCCCTCACGCTGGGCGCCCCCGTCGGCCTCGATATCAGCTCCGAATTTGAACAATTCGCCGCCGAGCAAGGCTGGGCCGTCGCGTGGTATTCCGTCAATGCACAATTCGCTGACGCGCACCCGGAGCTAAAACGCCTCCAGGTCGCAGAAGAAGCCGTACTCAACTGCGAATCCGTAGAGTTCAAGGGGAAGAAATTCCAAAACGTGCGCACCGCACGAAACAAAGCAGAAAAGGAAGGCATCACGACACGGTGGACCACCTGGAAGGAGCTGGATATCGCCTCCATCGCCCGCATCACCGCGCTGAGCGAGGACTGGGTCTCTGACAAAGCCCTCCCTGAAATGGGCTTTACCCTCGGCGGTCTTGAGGAAATGATGGTGGACGGCACTCGGCTCCTGCTGGCTGAGTCCGCCGACGGCACTCTACACGGTGTCACCAGCTGGATGCCGGTATACGAAAATGGTGCCATTGTCGGCTACGTTCTCGACGTCATGCGCCGCAATGAGCACGGCTTCAAAGGCGTCATCGAGCTCCTCATCTCAGAAGCGATGCTCATCGCTCATGACGAAGACCTCGGCTGGATCTCCCTTTCCGGCGCCCCACTTGCCGGACAACCAGACGAGCCTAGCTGGCTCGACATCGCCCTCAACCGCATCGGTGAGGAAGTCGAACCGCTCTATGGATTCCGCACCCTAGCGGCCAGCAAGCGCAAATTCCAACCCGAGGAGCACCCGTGGTACCTCTGTTACCACGATGAACTGAAACTTCCTTCCATCGCATTGGCCACCATGCATGCCTACCTGCCGGATATGAAAACCAAGGATGCGGTATCGGCGGTCAGGGCTTGGATGGCCGCGTAAATACAATAAGGTCTCCCTTCTTTGTACCAAGAAGGGAGCCCTTAGGCTTATTAGGCTAGTCCGCGATTGCCTCCAATGGCGGCGTCTTTGCCGCACGGTTCGACGGCCAGACGGCCGCGATAATGCCGACGATGGCCGAGCCTACGAGCATAATGAGCACCATCGCCCACGGAATCTGCGCGGAATCCAATCCCTCATCACCGAGGATCTCGATGAAGGACCAGCCCAAGCCGAGGCCGATAAGGATGCCCATCACCGCGCCGAAGAGCGCAATCTGCACCGATTCAAGAGTGATCATCGTGCGGATCTGGCGGCGATGCGTACCCACGGCACGCAACATGCCAATCTCCTGGCGTCGCTCAATAACACCCAGGGTCAAGGTATTGACAATTCCCAGCACGGCGATAATCACTGCTAGGGCAAGCAGGCCATACAGAATGGAAAGCATCTGGTCGATAAAGCCAGCCGCCTGGCCCGCATACTCCTCGCCAGAATTAACCTGAACCACGACCAAATCCTTGACCGAGTCCTCTAGGTTGTGGCGCAGCTCTTCCTTGTCATAGCCTTCCTTGCCCAAGACGCCCACCATTTGGACGGTAAAGGACTTCTTCGGTGCGACCTTTTCCGCCACATCCTGCGAAAGCACCATATTCTGGACCACATCGGTGGGCTTAAAGGTACCGACCAACTTGGCCTCGGCCTTCTTGTCCTTTTCCGCAGAAGTAACCTTGTAGGTCTCTCCTACCTTCCAGCCGTGTTCCTTGGCAAAGTCCTCGGTAGCAATGAAGCCCTTCTCCAAGTTGGCATCGCCCTCGACCATGTCGAGCGCAATCATCGACGACGGATCTCCATCCGCAGTCATCGTTTGTTGGAATTCTGGACCATAATCCATCGATGCCTGACCATCGACGGCTACCGGAGCCATACCGACGGTAATCACCTTATCGACGCCCTCGGCCTCCGCCGCGCGCTTACCCGTATCCTTCGGCGTCGGGAATTCACCGGAGCTAGGACCGGAAAGCAGGTAATCAGAAGTGATGTTCTGCTCCACGGTATCGGCCACAGAAGACTTCATAGTTGCGCCAAGCATGCCAATGGCGGTCACTAGGGCCACGCCCAAGGTCAGCGCAAATGCGGTGGCTGCCGTACGGCGCGGATTGCGACGCGAGTTGGTCGCCGCCAGTGAACCAATAGCGCCAAACGGTGCCCCGATTGCCTTGCCCACCGTCGGCACCAAAGGCAGCGACAAAGCAGGGCCGGCCAGGAAGAATCCCACGATGACGCCGAATGCGCCGAAGCCGACGAGGATGGCGCGAACGTTCGTCTCGGCGTCGGAAAGCACGCCTGCCAACGCCGCAACAATGCCCACCAGCAAGATAATGGCACCGAAAATCGTGCGTACCTTCAGGGAGTTTCCGGAAGCAGATTCGGTAGTGCGCATTGCCTCCACCGGCTGCACCCGGCCCGCGCGCCGTGCCGGAGCCCACGCGGATACAACCGTCACGATAGTGCCCAAAATGATTGGAACTACGATGGCCGAAACGCTCAGGCCCAAGCCGCCATCGAGCGGCATTCCCTGCGCGCTCATTACTGCCTTAATGATGGCCACCAAGCCCATGCCGGCAACAACGCCGACAATGGACCCCAGAACACCAACAATGGCGGACTCCACCACCACCGAGTTTGTGATCTGGCGACGGGAAGCACCCAGCGCACGTAAGAGAGCGAACTCCTTGGTGCGCTGCGCGACAATCATCGAGAAAGTATTAGCAATGATGAAGGTGCCCACCAACAGCGCAATCAGGCCGAAGGCGATGAGGAAGTAATTGATGAACTTCAAGGCAGAGGACATCATCTCCGAGGTCTCCTCAGCCAGGCGCTCACCCGACTCCGCTTCGACTTCATACTTCTCATTCAGGTGATCCACCAAGGCATTCGCATCCACTCCATCGGCTGCCGAGACCTTGAGCTGGCTCGGCTCACCGTAGCGCTCCAGGTAATCCTTTTCAGCCATGCTCAGCACGATGCTATCGCCCTGGTCGACCGCAGGCTCCGAGATACCAGAAACGGTAACCATATCCTGCTCATCGGGGTGAACCACAGTCAGCTTCTGCCCCACGGAAATGTCGTACTTGTCGGCCGCGGAAGAGTTGATGAGGACCTCGTCCTTACCGCTCGGCTCCTCGCCCTCCTTCAGCTTATCGGCACCGCCAACGACCTTATCCTCTGGATAAAACGGGACAACGCTGGCCGTACCGCCCTGAGTCTGATAGGCCTCCGAGTTCTCATTGGCTGCGACGACAGTCTCAGAATCCGCGATGTTGATGTTCTTGACATCTTTATCGTCGGCCAACTTCTGGCGAAGCTTTTCATCCAGCTTCCCGCCGTTATCGTCCTTTTGGCTCACCACCGCATCCACGCCATGGAATTGATTATCCACGGCGGAGTCAAACGTAGACTTCAGCGAATTGGTGAACATAAACGAACCGGCAATAAACGCCGTGCCCAAAACCACCGCGAGAATTGTCAGCCCAAGGCGCAACTTATGCGCCACGATATTGCGCAGGGACACCCTGCGCATTGCATTTCCGCGTGCCATTTAGCCCTCAATCTCCGCCATTACCTGGTGAATGGCTTCCATCGTCGGATTGTGCAACTCGTTCACAAGCTTGCCGTCAGCAAGGAATACCACCCGGTCCGCGTACGACGCCGCCTTGGCATCGTGCGTCACGATGACCACGGTTTGGTTGTCCTTATCCACCGCAGTGCGCAAAATATCGAGCACCTCGGCCGAAGAATTGGAGTCCAAATTGCCGGTAGGCTCATCGCCGAAAATGATCTCTGGACGGGAAACCAATGCGCGTGCGCAGGCGACGCGCTGCTGCTGACCACCGGACAGCTCAGCTGGGCGGTGCTCCAAGCGCTCTGCCAATCCTAAGCGGCGAGTTACCTCTTCGAACCACTGCTTATCGACGTTCTTTCCTGCAATGTCGGTCGGCAACGTAATGTTTTCCGCGGCTGTCAGCGTAGGAACAAGGTTAAAGGACTGGAAAATAAAGCCCAGCCGATCACGGCGCAGCGCCGTAATGTCCTTGTCGTTGAGCGCCGACATATCGGTATCGCCGATAAACGCCGAGCCGGAAGTCTCGGAATCCAAACCAGCCATCGTGTGCATTAGCGTCGACTTACCGGAGCCCGATGGGCCCATGATCGCAGTGAATTCGTTCTTGCCGAATTCAATGGATACATGATCTAGGGCCACAACGGCTGTGTCATCGCTTCCGTATTGCTTGAACAAGTCAACGGCGCGAGCCGCAGCATCAGTCATAAGACAAATTCTCCTTGTAAATGGGAAATTACCTCTTATAGTTTAACTACCCTGAACGACGGCAAACATCATCCCAGAGGAGGAAAACTGCACATTAAAGCGAGGCACGATCGTTCACACAACCGTGCTCCGGATGCTATCAACCTATTGTGTTGCTGCCTTTCTCTTTGTTTTTTGTTGTTGTAGTGCGAGGTATTGTGCCCAGGTGTAGTTCCAGAGGGTTTGGGTAGTCGCTAGTGGTCCGGTGGCTTGGTCTAATTGGTATGTTCCGTCGTTATGGAGCCAGGCGATGGTACCGGTGATGGGGTCGAGGATGTAGTGGACTCGACGGTCGGTTTTGATGTTGTGGTGAGGGCCCGACCCCCGGAAAGTGGACACATCGGGGGCTAGCTATGCTGCTGTGGTCA
>OJMC01000009.1_pt1 | contig 95462 bp, 92 predicted proteins | sample 1596731 | NCBI WGS metagenome assembly OJMC01 (sample SAMEA3904698, study PRJEB24821) | metagenome | biome: Builtin; feature: hospital; material: surface | place: USA | collected 2013-08-19
CGCCCTTGCGGACCTGGCCCTTCTGCAGCTGGTGCAGGAACTCGGAGCGAACCTCAGACTGGGTCTGCTCGAGGAATGCACGGCGGGACAGAACAACGTTGTTACGCTGCTTGTCGAGCTCGATGATCTTTGCTTCCAGCTCCTGGCCGATGTATGGCTCCAGGTCGCGGACGCGACGCATCTCGACGAGGGAAGCAGGCAGGAAGCCACGCAGGCCGATGTCCAGAATCAGGCCGCCCTTGACGACCTCGATAACGGTACCGGTAACTGGCTCTTCCTTGGCGTGCAGCTCCTCGACTGCGCCCCAAGCGCGCTCGTACTGTGCGCGCTTCTTGGACAGGATCAGACGGCCTTCCTTGTCCTCCTTGGTGAGAACAAGTGCGTCGATCTGATCGCCGACCTCGACGACCTCATCCGGGTCGACGTCGTGCTTGATGGACAGCTCGCGGGACGGGATGACGCCTTCGGTCTTGTATCCGATGTCGAGCAGGACCTCGTCGTGGTCAACCTTGACCACGGTGCCCTCGACGATGTCACCATCGTTGAAGTACTTGATGGTTGCGTCAACAGCAGCGAGGAAGTCCTCAGCGGTTCCGATGTCGTTAATCGCAACCTGAGGGGTGTTAGAAGTTGGCATATGTAGAAATGCTCCGAAGTGATGTAGGAGATCGTAATTGGACAGTTACGAGTCTCTCGAAAAGCATCTCTAAACAGGCCAAATGGCGATGGTTTAGGATGGATTCCGATCCCGCCGTGACGATGTATAAAGCCCTCCTACGGAAGCCTTAGACAACCCACGGCATAGACACGCCCGTACAACACTACATCCGCGCAGCTAAAACGGCAAATATACACGCGGAACGCGCATTCAAGGAGCCCTTCAGTGTCTGCTGATTCACAGTCCCCCGCGCCACGCTTCTCCCCGTCGCACGCGAATCGTCAATTCTGGGACAGCGACGCCCGCGATTATCATGCGGCACACGAGGAATATTTGTCCTCGTTTTACTGGTGTCCCGAGATGCTACACGAGGAGCAGGCGCAGTTGCTTGGCGACGTCTCTACTTCCACAGTTTTGGAACTCGGGTGCGGCTCTGCGCCGTGTACTGCGTGGTTGCAAGGACGCGCGCGGTTTGCCACGGGCTTCGATATTTCGCGCGGGATGCTGACACACGCGCCTGGGGGCTTGCCGCTTGTGCAGGCTGATGTGTTGGCGCTTCCCTACTCCAACGATTCATTCGACGTGGTGTTCTCAGCCTTTGGCGCCCTTCCTTTCATTGCGAACATCGACCAAGCCTTGGCGGAAGTGCATCGCGTACTTAAGCCCGGTGGGAGATTCGTGTTCTCCACCAACCACCCGATGCGATGGATTTTCCCCGACGATCCCGCGAACCTCACCGCGGAGTTGCCGTATTTCGACCGCGCCTATATCGAGAGCGACGCGGAGGGAAACCTCACCTACGCTGAGTTCCACCGCACCGTAGGCGACTGGCTGCGCGCGCTACAAACCCGCGGCGGATTCCTGATTGAAGACATCCTCGAGCCCGTGTGGCCGGAGGACCTTGACCTGACTTGGGGCCAGTGGTCAAGAGAACGTGGCGAGATTTTCCCGGGAACAATCATTTTTGTCTGTGTCAGACAATGATCACAGTCTGCGTCAGACGACACTCACGGTCTGTGGCAGTTGCTCGCCATTGTCTAGCGCAGACACCCGTTGAGTAGGCTCTACTGCATGCAGATTTTGGTTAAGGAACGCCTCGGTATCACGCTGCGCCGTGTTGTGGCTTGGTGGATTGATGCCTTCCTCGCCGCGGCCATGATCATGGTGGTGAGGTGGAGCGTGAATGCGCTTTTCGACGCCCCGATAACTGGGCGAGTAGGCGCGATCTACGACATCGCGGCCCTCGCTGTGGTCTTTTACCTTTATCGAGTGATCTGCGAGGCACGCACCCGGACCTCGCTTGGAAAGTGGTCCTTGCAGCTCGAAGTCATCACAGACAAACCCGGTTGGTGGAGCGCGGCCCTGCGCAACGCCTGGATTCTGCTGACCCTGATTTCCTTAACCGGGGTCCCTCACGTCGAGACTATCGTGCTCGGAATCCTTGGTCTCTCCGTGTTGACCACTGGTCAAACGCCTTTCGACATGGTGGCTAACTGTCTCGTCGAACGCCGCCAGCGCGCGGCGTAGCGCGGCCCCGCGCGTGGAGTTGCGGGGCCGGTCCTGTCGAGTGACTGACCAGTGATTGCCGCGCCTTAGTGCGCTGCGGCGTCCCAATCCTTGCCCGCGCCGGCGGAAACCTCCAGCGGCACGGTGAGTTCAATTGCGGAGTCCATCTCGCGCTCAAGAATCTTCTTAACCTCATCCGCCTCCCCCGGCGCAACTTCGACGACAAGTTCGTCGTGCACCTGGAGTAGCACTCGGGACTTAAGTTCGCGCAGCGCATTATCGACGCGAATCATGGCTACCTTGATGATGTCGGCTGCGGTGCCCTGGATAGGGGCGTTGAGCGCTGCGCGCTCGGCGTTCTCACGCGCGAGGCGATTATCCGAGTTGAGTTCAGGGAGGTAACGGCGTCGCCCGAACACGGTTGCTGTGTATCCGTCCTTGCGTGCCTTCTCCACCACGTTATCTAGGTAGCGCTTCACGCCACCGAAGCGCTCGAAGTAGTTTTCCATGATTTCTTTAGCTTCACGCGCAGGAATGCCCAGCTGCTGGGAAAGACCAAAGGCAGACAGACCGTAGACCAGACCATAGGACATGGCCTTCACGCGGCGACGCAGCTCTGGGGTGACCTCGTCGACGGGCACGTCGAAGACCTTAGACCCCACGTAGTTGTGCAGATCCTCCCCTGCCCGGTAAGCCTCGATGAGACCGGGGTCCTCAGATAGGTGAGCCATGACGCGCATTTCGATCTGTGAGTAGTCGGCAGTCATCAAGGTTTCAAAGCCCTCGCCCACGATGAATGCAGAACGGATCTGGCGGCCCGCCTCCGTGCGCACAGGAATGTTCTGCAGGTTGGGTTCCGTCGAAGACAAACGGCCTGTCGATGCCACCGTTTGATTGAAGGTAGTGTGAATTCGGCCGTCTGGCTGCACAGTCTTGATGAGACCTTCGAGGGTGGTCTTCATCTTCTGGTACTCACGGTGTGCTAACAGGTGATCAAGGAACGGGTGCGGGTGGTTCACGGCAAGCTGCTCAATCTCTTTGGCAGCCGTGGAATAGCCCGTCTTGGTCTTCTTGGTCTTTGGCATCTCGAAAGTTTCGAAGAGCACGGCCTGCAACTGCTTAGGTGAGTTCAGGTTCAGCGAGTCGTCGCCAGCCAGCTCACGAGCAGCACGTTCCTGCTCGGCTACCTGCTCAATGAAGGCGTCGAGCTGAGTTTCCAGAATCTCCACGTCCACGGCAATACCGGTGGCCTCCATGCGGGCCAAGATTCCCACGAGCGGAAGCTCGAGGTCGGTGTAGAGCTCAAAGGAATCGATGGCTTGCAGCTGCTTTGTAAGTTCTGCGGCCAGCTCCATGATGGCTGCGGCCTGGTCCACCAGGGACGTATCGTCTAGCAGTGACAGCTGATCGCTGGCTTGACCGAGCGTCTTCTTAAGGTGTCGTTGATAAACATCTGACAGCTCATAGGTGCGCTGCCCAGGGCGCAGCAGGTACGCAGCAATTGCAGTGTCGTGCGCAATGCCGCGCAGCTCGATGCCACGGCCAGCAAGCATATGGAACGCTGCTTTGGCCTCGTGGAAATACTTGGGCGCATCCGAAGTAAGCCACTGGGCGAGTGCTGCATCGTCTTCGGCGCTGAGTTCGCCGAGCTCGAGCTGCATGCCGTGGAAATCGGCGTCGACAAGCGCAATTGCGCTCGCGTCCCCGCGGCCCGGACGCCCGTCGCCCTGTACGAACACAGCGACGTCCTTCTTGTCCTTGAGCCACTGCTTCAGCGGCGCATCGACGATCTCCGTCTCCTGCGTAGGCACTTCTGTTTGTGCAGGTGCCTCACCACCGTCATTTGGAATCGCATCAAGGACACGCTCGCGGAGCCCGCCGCCGAACTCGAGCGCGTCAAAACGCTCCGCAACCTCAGACACTGCTGCACCCTTGAACTGCAGATCCGCCGGGGCCACCTCCAGATCCATGTCTGTGATCATCTGGGTCAGTTTGCGGTTCATGCGCACCTGCTCGATGCGATCGCGGAAGTTCTGTCCCGCCACGCCCTTAATATCTTCGGCATGCTCGATGAGGCCCTCGAGGGAGCCGTACTCGAGAATCCACTTTGTTGCGGTCTTCTCACCTACCTTCGGAACCGACGGCAAGTTATCGGAGGGGTCGCCACGCAGCGCAGCGAAGTCCGGATATTGCCGAGGGGTCAAGCCATACTTCTCCACCACTGCATCCGGGGTGAAGCGGTGCAGGGTCGATACGCCGCGCATCGGGTACAGGACTGTGGTGTCCTCGTTAACCAGTTGCAGGTAGTCGCGGTCACCGGTGACGATGAGGGTTTCAAAATCCGTGGCCTGGGTTGCCAGGGTGGCTACGATATCGTCGGCCTCAAAGTTCTCACGTGACAGTGTCGTAATGCCCAGAGTGCCCAGCACCTCGCGAATGAGATCGACCTGGCCGCGGAATTCCTCTGGGGCAGCTTCCCGCTGCGCCTTGTATTCGGGAAACATCTCGGTACGGAAGGTCTTGCGGCCCACATCGAAGGCAACGCCCACATACTCGGGCTTTTCCTCGGCGATAATGTTCGCAAGCATCGAAAGGAATCCGTACACCGCGTTGGTGTGCTGGCCGCCCGACGTTGCGAAGTTTTCAGCAGGCAGCGCATAGAAGGCGCGGAAGGCCATGGAGTGGCCGTCAATGAGCAGAAGTCGCGGTTTGTTGCTGGAGTTTTTGGTCGTCGAAGAAGTCACTCGCCCCATCTTAGAGCCTTTACCCCCACCTGATTAGTATTTGGTTCGACGACTGCGCTAAACTTCATTTCAGTCAACACAACGTTGCACGCCCCTGTAGCCCAATTGGCAGAGGCAATGGATTCAAAACCCATTCAGTGTGAGTTCGAGTCTCACCAGGGGCACCAACAAACCCTCGCATCCGTGCGCTTTATTGCCTAGGTGCGAGGGTTTTTTCACATCGCAGAAACTATTCGCGTTCAACGGTGCCAGTTATCACGGGCTGCGCGCGCCAAAATACGGCAGCCCTTGGGAGGGAGTAGCCAGCTGCGCTTTCACCACCTATCCCCTAATTCCCCCAGAGTAAAATGCGTGTTTCCCGCATCTGTGCTCAGCTCAATCAATACTTTTTAGCAGTAAACAGGCTTTTGCTTAGAGCAGGATCTATGAATAATATAAGACTGAAGGTATTTATCATGTAATGTCGGCACCGCGGATTAAATGAATTAATCAGCATTTTGAGTAAATTCTTTAACCATTACGGCACGTCAGAACGAGAATGAGAGCACCAAGAGGTTAGTTTCGAAAACATGCAATTTGTACTCAACGCCATTCGCGGCGCACTCATTGGCTCGGCTGAATTAGTTCCTGGCATCTCGGGCGGCACGGTTGCGCTCATCGTGGGCATCTACGAACGCGCGCTGCACAATGCTAACTTCCTCATCTCAGGCCGGCTCAAGAAGGTTGAATGGGCTTTCCTCGCGTCGGTTGCGGTCGGCATGTTCGCGGCCGTTTTTGGATTCTCCACGATTCTCCATAACTTCGTCGAAAATCAGGTCTCCGTTTCTAACGCATTATTCCTCGGAATGGTGGCCGTCTCCATTTTCGTGCCTTTGACAATGATCGACAGGGACGAGCGATTCAAGTTTTCATCAATAGTGGCCTTTATCATCTCGGCAGCAGCAATTTTCTTCGTAACCGGTTTTACTTCCGATCCTGTTGAGAACCCATCGCTCATCGTCGTCTTCTTCGCCGCGATGGTCGCCGTGTGTGCTTTAGTCCTCCCCGGTGTTTCTGGCTCCCTGATTTTGCTCACCATGGGTCTTTATCAGCCAATTATCGGTGCTGTTTCAGACCGCGAGATGGGCACCATCGCTGTCTTTGCGTTAGGCGCACTTTGCGGACTTGCTGCATTTGTGAAGGTGCTCAACTACCTTCTGGACAACCATCGTGGGCCAACCCTGGCAGCTATGGCCGGCTTCATGCTCGGCTCGCTGCGTGCGCTGTGGCCATGGGGTGCGGACCAAGATGCTTCGAGTGGCCTCATTGTGGTGATGCTTATCTTGGGAGCGATCATCGTTTCGATCTTCATTTTTATTGACGCCCGCAAGGCTAAGAACTACCACGTGCCAGAAAAGCAAGGCTAAGACCATGTATAAAAAGATTGCTGCCAGCGGCGGGTTACTCGCCTGCGCGATGCTCGCTGCTGGCTGCGTAACAAACGTCGAGTCCTCGACTCCTGATGGCTGGGAAGAACCGCGCCTGGACAAAGTTCCAGAAATCGCCGCGCTTTACGACGACGCCGATGGAGTCCTGACGGCAGGCACTAACCCTCCCTTTGCGCCATTCGAGTTCAAAGACCCCGATGGTGCAATCGTCGGCGTGGAGATGGACATGATGAAGGCTATCGCCGACATCTTGGGCCTTGAATTCCAGCCTGTTGAGCAGGACTTCTCGATGATCCTGCCGGCCGTCCAGTCGGGTCAGATCGATATCGGCGCATCTGGCTTCACCGACAACCAGGAACGCCGAAAGAACTTCGACTTCATCGACCACCTCTACGCAGGCATCCAGTGGGCGGAACGCACAGACGGTATCAAACGCGTCGACCCTTCGAACCCGTGCGGGCTGACCGTGGCGGTTCAGCGCACCACCGTCTCAGAGACAGACGACGTCATTCCCAAGAAGGACGCATGCGGCGGCGACCTCCGCATCCTTTCCTACGATACGAGCGACAACGCTGCGCTCGCCGTCATCATGGGCCGCGCCGACGCAATGTCCGCGGACTCCCCTGTTTCCTCGTGGGCTGTCAACCGTTCCGACGGAAAAATGCGAATGGTCGGTGACATGTTTGACGCCGCACCTTATGGCTTCGCTGTACCTAAAGACTCGAAGCTTGGCCCCGCAGTTGCCGCGGCGCTCAACCACCTCATCGAAACCGGTGAATACCAGAAGATCTTGGAACGCTGGGGCATCAGCGATGGCCTCGTGGAAGAGGCAATGATTAATGAAAGGCCAGTCAATGACTAACCCATCACAGGCCCCTAAAGCCACCAAGTCGGCACGGTCTAACAAGGCCGCTGAGCCCAAAGAGATTCAAGCCCGCCCGCTGCGCCACCCCTGGCGCTGGGTTTTTGCCACGATTCTGGTGTTGCTCGGCGTCTGGTTTGTTATCAGTTCCGCCCGCAACGAAGCCTTCGGCTGGGATACCTATTTCCAGTACCTCTTCGATAGCCGCATCGCAGTTGCTTCCCTACACACCTTGGCAATTACAGCACTGGCGATGATCATCGGCGTCGTAGGAGGTGCCATCCTCGCTGTGATGCGGATGTCACCGAACCCGGTTCTCCAAGGCGTCGCCTGGCTCTTCCTCTGGATCTTCCGCGGCACGCCAGTCTATGTGCAGCTGGTGTTCTGGGGCCTGCTTTCTGCTTTGTACCAGTCCATCAACCTTGGTTTCACCGAGATTTCGCTCGCCAGCGTTTTGACCAACGCCTTCCTGCTTTCGGTCTTGGGCTTGGGCCTTAACGAAGCTGCGTATATGGCCGAGATTGTACGTTCTGGTATCTCAGCCGTTCCCGAAGGCCAGAAGGAAGCCTCTAAAGCACTTGGTATGGGCTGGTGGATGACCATGCGCCGCACCGTCCTTCCACAGGCAATGCGCATCATCATTCCGCCGACAGGCAACGAGTTCATCTCTTTGCTGAAGACCTCTTCGTTGGTCGTGGCAGTTCCGTATACCTACGAGATCTTCGGCCGCGCTACGGACATTTCTGCAGCGCTTTTCGAGCCAATTCCACTGCTCCTCGTGGCAGCAACCTGGTACCTCGTCATCACCTCCCTGCTGATGATCGCGCAGTACTTCTTGGAGCGTCGTTTCGACCGTGGTGCTACTCGTGAGCTCACTGCTCGCCAGCTCGCCGCGCTTGCCGACGCCGAGGGCACCATCCCCCACAACGTTTCCGTCATCCCAGAGGTTAAAAAGTAATGGCAACGCCAATGATTTCCGCACAGAACGTACACAAGTCCTTCGGAAGCCTCAACGTGCTCAAAGGCATTACCTTGGAAGTTCAGCCCGGCGAGGTCGCGTGCCTTCTCGGCCCTTCGGGCTCCGGTAAGTCGACGTTCCTGCGTTGCTGCAACCACCTTGAAAAGGTTACGGCAGGCAGGCTCTACGTAGATGGTGACCTCATCGGTTATCGTGAGCGTGACGGAGCGCTGTACGAGATTTCCGAGAAGGAAGCAGCAGCCCAACGCGCAGACATCGGCATGGTTTTCCAGCAGTTCAACCTCTTCGCGCACCGCACGGTCCTCGAGAACATCATCGAGGCTCCCGTCCATGTTAAAAAGCAGCCTGTGGAACAAGCAAAAAAGCGCGCCATGGAGCTACTCGAGCAGGTGGGCCTTGCACATAAGGCTGACGCCTACCCAGTACAGCTCTCCGGTGGCCAGCAACAGCGTGTTGCTATCGCTCGCTCCGTGGCGATGGACCCGAAGCTGATGCTTTTCGATGAGCCGACTTCAGCTCTCGACCCTGAGCTGGTGGGCGAAGTCCTGCGCGTCATGAAGGAACTCGCTGCGGGCGGCATGACCATGCTGGTGGTCACCCACGAAATGGGATTTGCCCGAGAAGTCGCCGACAAGATTTTCTTCATGGACGGCGGCCAAGTCATCGAATCTGGCACTCCGCAGCAGGTCATCGACAACCCGCAGCACCCGCGCACCCAGGAGTTCCTCTCCTCGCTCCTCTAAGCTCCTGTGGGCCCCTCGAGTGGCCCACATACAACAAAAGCGCTGTTACCTTTCAGTAGGTAACAGCGCTTTTGCTTTGCCCAATGCGGCTTAGTCTTGAGAATCGAACTCGTCTTCAAAATCTTGTGCCGACGCCTCTTCGGCTGCCACAGACATCGGGTTATCGGCCGACTGGGCCTGGATAACGTCATCCAACACAGCGTGGATATAAGGCGGAGCCTGGTCATTTGAATACTCGGAGGCTAGCTCAACGCCCTCGACTAGCGCCGTGGCGTTGGGAACATCCTCATTGAAGAGGATCTCCCACACGGCCACGCGCATGATGGCGCGGTCCACTGCTGGAATACGGTGCAGCTCCCAGTCCGCGGAGAGGTAGCGCTCGATGGTCTCGTCAATGACGTCGAGTTCTTCAGCGGCACCCTTGACGATGATCTGCGTGTACTCAGCGACTGGGGCTACGCCATTGTCATGATCGCGTGCCAGCGAGACTCGATCCTCGATGATGGCCACGGGATCAACATCACGGTTTTCAGCCTCGTACATGATGTCAGCGGCACGACGGCGCGCGCGGTAGCGGGCCGTGTGGCGCTTGTAATTGACGTCTTTTTGCTCAGACACGAAGAAACCCTAGCGTTCTTAGTTGTTGACGCGGGAGAGGTACTCGCCGGTACGGGTATCGATCTTGAGAACGTTGCCGATCTCGATGAAGAGTGGAACCTGGATCTCAGCACCGGTCTCGAGGGTAGCTGGCTTGGTGCCACCGGAGGAACGATCGCCCTGCAAACCTGGCTCGGTGTGCTCAACCTTGAGGTCGACGGAGATTGGCAGCTCGCCGAAGAGAGCCTCACCCTCGTGGAAGGAAACCTGCACGCGCATGTTCTCGAGCAGGAACTTGCCTGCGTCACCGAACTTGTCGAAAGGCAGCTCGAACTGCTCGTAGGTCTTGTCGTCCATGACGACGTAGTTCTGACCATCGTTGTACAGGTAGGTCATATCGCGGCGATCCACCGTTGCGGTCTCAACCTTGACGCCTGCGTTGAAGGTCTTGTCGGTGACCTTGCCGGAAACAACGTCCTTGAGCTTGGTACGCACGAATGCTGGGCCCTTGCCCGGCTTCACATGCTGGAACTCAATAATCTGCTGCAGCTTGTTGTCAATCTTGAGAACGAGTCCGTTCTTGAAATCGGTGGTATCAGCCATGGATCAAACTCCCAGTTAAAATAGTGGTGAAAACAGTGTTCCAGCATACCTTATGCGGCCACGCTGGCATAACAGGGGCCGCGCAAAAGTACGCACGGCCTGTAGGCAAATTTTCCCAAGTACCCTAGAGGATCTGCAGTTCCTTCGGGAATGCGGTGATAATTTTCGGCGCGCCGCCCGTAATGATGAGGGTATCCTCAATGCGCACACCACCCTTCCCGGGAACGTAAATACCCGGCTCAATGGTCAGGGTCATCCCCTCAGCCAGTTCACCGGTTCCCGTCTTAGCTGCAGACGGTCCTTCGTGAACGTCTAGTCCAATACCGTGGCCGGTGGAGTGAACGAAGTACTCGCCGTAGCCGGCTTCCTCGATGATGTCGCGGCACGCTGCGTCGACGTCGACGAGCTTTGCGCCAGGCACGGCAGCCTTAACGCCTGCCAATTGCGCGCGCAGGACAACGTCGTAGATTTCACGCGAAAACTCGTTTGGTTCGCCGACAGCGAAGGTACGAGTGCAATCGGAGTTGAAACCACGCAGGTGCGCACCGAAATCGATGGTGACGAGATCACCACTTTCAAGAACGCGATCATCAGCGCCGTGATGTGGTTTGGCGGAGTTAGGGCCAGAGGCGACGATGGTATCGAAGCTAACTCGCTCCGAGCCCAGCTGGCGCATGCGATACTCAAGGTCCGCAGCAATCTGGCGCTCGGTGCGCCCCACCGCGATCTCCCCGGCAGCAACGAGGCCTTCGAGGGCTTCGTTTGCCAATGCTGCAATCTGCTCAAGGCGCTCTAGTTCAACTGGATCCTTTACCAGACGGATCTTTTCGATAACGCCAGAAATAGGAACGAGTACAACGTCCTCTGGCGCTGCCTTCTTTAGCGCTTCAAGCTGCGAAACTGAAACATAGTCTGCTTCAAAAGCAACACGCAATGGTCCTTCAACGCGCTTGAGAAGCTCCGGGCCCACAGCGCGGCCGAGGATGGCCTCCAGGTCAGGTACTTCCTCGGCAATCTGCGTGGTGTAACGGCCGTCAGTTGCCATGATGGCGGATAGGTCCTTGCGCAGGAAGAGTCCACCGTTAGAGCCAGAAAAGCCCGAGAGGTAACGCACGTGGGTCAGATGGGTGATCAAAACAGCGTCGATGCGCTGACCGGCAAGCTCCGCTGCGAGTTTGCGGCGGCGATTGCTAAAGCGAGTATCTGCGAGTGCCATGTGGTGTCCCTTCGTCAATGTTTGATACCTCATGGTATCGCGCGGGTCACAGAGATACATCAAGGACCACCGATATCTCGCAGTCTTTGCTTTTTCTGCCCGTAGCGCTCACCTCTTCGGGGCTATTCTTGCCGCATTTAGGCGCCTCGAACTAGTCCTGTAGAAAGTAACCGAGGGCAGCCTCGTAACCGTAAGCACCAAGGCCGGCGATAACACCACGCGCAATCGGGCTGAGATAGGAATGATGGCGGAAGGCTTCGCGCGCATGCACGTTTGAGATGTGTACCTCAACAAAACCGGGGCCATCAGCTACTTCAGCGAGCGCGTCACGCAGCGCCACCGAGGTATGGGTAAAGCCGCCAGGGTTGATTATGACCGGCCAACCGGCATCGGCAGCTTCGTGCACTTTGTCGATGAGTTCGCCCTCGTGATTGGACTGGAAGAACTCGAGCTCGAGGTCTGGGGAGAGGCTTCCTGCGACTTCACGCACGTGCTTTTCGACGTCCGCAAGCGTGGTCTTTCCATAAACCTCCGGCTGGCGCTTGCCCAAGCGGTTAAGGTTAGGCCCATTGAGAACCAAAATCTTCATCACTTATACCGGCTTTCTCTTGAAATGGCAGCGTAGGCTGCCTGCATTTCCTCAATGGTGGCGTCCTCGATGCGGGTGGTCTGACCGATTCCGGTCAGTGCTACGAAACGAATGTGCCCACCACGATTCTTCTTGTCATGGGTCATGCCAGCATAAAGCTCATCGAAGTGACCGGCCTCGTAGGTGGTTGGCAAACCGACCGATGCCAAGATGTCGCTGTGAGTCTGAAGCAGCGCGGCGTCGATAAGCCCGCGTGTATGAGATAGCTGCGCGATAAACATCATGCCCACCGCCACCGCACGCCCGTGGCGCCAGGTATAGTTCTCCCGCAGCTCCACCGCATGGCCAAAGGTATGGCCGTAATTGAGGGTCTCACGCAGACCTGCTTCCTTGAGGTCCTCGCCCACCACGCGGGCCTTGACCGCGATGGAACGCTCAATAAGCTCAGGAAGGGTCTGCAAAGGATTCAGGCAGGCGGCGGGGTCCGCGAGGTAACGCTCGATGATAACGGGATCATGGATGAAACCAGTCTTGATGATCTCCGCGGAGCCGGCGACGATTTCCTCTTCCGGCAAAGTGACGAGCCGGTCAAGGTCCACGAACACGGAGTCTGGCTCGTGGAAGGCGCCCACGAGGTTCTTTCCGGCGTCCGTGTTGATGCCGGTCTTACCACCTACTGCCGCATCGACCATTGCCAAAAGCGTGGTCGGAACCTGGATCACCTTGATGCCGCGCATCCACGTTGCGGCGAGAAAACCAGCCAAGTCAGTAGTGGCGCCGCCACCCAAGCCCACAATGACGTCACGGCGGCTAAAATTCGCTGCCCCCAACTCGTCCCACAATCCACCGAGCACCTCTAGGCGCTTGGAAGCCTCAGCATCCGGAATTGGTAGCAAAGTGACAACGACGTTGCGCGCCTCAGCCTCCGCAGCGAGCTGACGTGCGGCGGCAGCTAGCGGCGGTTGAAACACGATTCCTACATGGCCTGCGCCGGTGCTTTTTACTCGGTCCGCAATGTCGGCGGTCAAACCTGTGCCGACGGTAACTTCGTATGGATTGGGGCCATTAACTGGAATCGTGGTCATGAGTTCGCTTTCTTAGAGAGTATCGAGGAAGCCGAGGATATCGCCCACTACCTGCTGCGGAGTGCGCGCACCGGTACGGACTTTAAAGTCAGAGACCTCCTCGTAGTACGGGCGGCGGGCGTCGAGAAGCGATGCATAGTGCGCCAGCGGGTCCGCTGCTTCAAGCACGGGGCGGTTGGGATCGCCCAATGTACGCGCAACCCCTTCCTCGGCAGTGACGTCTAGAAATACCACCGTGTGGCGGTCCAACAGCTCGCGGGTGGAGTCAGTAAGCACCGCCCCACCGCCTAGGCTCACAACACCACGAGACTGCAACGCTTCCTTGACCACTTCGGCCTCCAGTTCGCGGAAAGCCAGTTCGCCTAGCGAGGAAAATACTTCGCCACAGGCAACAGATTCGCGCTCCTCAATCAAGACATCGGAATCAATGAGTTCACAATTGAGAGCATTAGCTAAGCGGCGTCCGATCGAGGACTTACCCGAACCCGGTGGGCCCACAAGCACGACTCGCGGGTGCGGGCTACCAGTTACTGAAACCGGTGTGGTCATCACTTACTCCTGTTCAAAAGCAAGACGCTGGGAAACATACTCATTGTAGGCATCGATATTGCGTTTAGTCTCAGCAACGCTATCCCCGCCGAACTTGTCCAAGACGGCACGCGCGAGAACCAAGGCAACCATCGCCTCGGCCACGACGCCAGCAGCCGGAACCGCGCACACATCGGAGCGCTGGTGGATACCGGTGGCGGGCGCGCCGGTGGCCATATCCACGGTCTTCAGTGCACGGGGGACGGTAGAGATCGGCTTCATCGCAGCGCGCACACGCAGTGCCTCACCATTGGTCATACCACCTTCTAAGCCGCCAGCGCGGTTGCTTAAACGCGAAACGGAGTCACCGTCGCGCACCATCTCGTCATGGGCTTCAGAGCCGCGGCGGCGGGCTTCCTCAAAGCCGTCTCCGACTTCCACGCCCTTAATTGCTTGGATGCCCATGAGCGCTGCTGCGAGCTGTGCATCAAGGCGGTCATCACCGGAGATATGCGAGCCCAAGCCGATGGGCAGGCCTTCTACGACAACCTCCACGATTCCGCCGAGCGTATCGCCCTGCTTCTTAGCAGCCTCGATTTCCTCAATCATCGATTCTTCAGCCGCTTTATCGAAGGCGCGGACCGGCGATGCGTCAATGGCCTCGATATCCGCAAAGGTGGGGGTTGGCCCCACGTACGGCTCGGAAGCACCGATGGAGATAACATGCGAAACCACTTCCACACCGAGGGTCTCGCGCAGGAAGTTGCGCGCAACCGTGGCCGCCGCAACGCGGGCAGCGGTCTCACGGGCGGAAGAACGCTCAAGGATTGGGCGGGCCTCAGTGTGACCGTACTTAATCATTCCAGCAAAGTCAGCGTGCCCTGGGCGGGGACGCGTCAGAGCCGCGCCGCGGCCGGAGGACATTGCCTTTACGGTTTCCTCATCGGTCATATCGAGTTCGTCCGGGGACATGATGGTGGTCCACTTCGGCCACTCGGTATTTCCAATCATGATGGCAATGGGGCTGCCCAAGGTCTTGCCGTGACGGATACCGGTGAGCAGCGTTAGCTCATCGGCCTCAAACTTCATTCGCGCACCGCGGCCATAGCCAAGGCGGCGGCGAGAGAGCTGAAGTGCAATGTCATCCTGAGAAACGGAAACCCCGGCGGGCATGTGCTCAAGCATGGCAATGAGCGCCTGGCCGTGGGATTCACCTGCGGTAGTCCAACGAAGCATGCCGATAATTATCGCACGACAGGCAATCCGTGGTGCCAGCAGGGTAAAACTTAGAGCGCAATCACACAAAGTGCTGCGGCAATCAGCATCCCAGGTCCGTGCGGTGGCGCTGAGTCTTTGCGCAACGTGCCCCACACAGCCGTGCTTAGCGACGCCCCCATCATCGCCAGGAGCTGCCCCATCACGCCGCACTCGTGAGTAACCCACATGCCCAGCGGGAAGGCCAACTTGATATCGCCGCCGCCAACACCGCCTCGCCAACAAGCCAAGGCTAGGTAGATCCCAGGCCAGATGAGTCCGGCCGGCTCAAAGAACAGCAACGAAGCCACCGCCGCTGGCAGAGTGAGCCAATCTGGAAGCCGCTTGAAACGGACATCAAAATAAATAAGCGCTGCACCCCACAGCGCACCAATGACAGCACTGATTTCCCCCATAGCCCCACACCCTAGCGAATTCCAGGCAGTGGCATCAGGGACGGGCTTTTATTGGTTAAGCCCCAGCGCTTCGTTGAGCGCCATCTGCATCTGCTCACGCGGAGCCGTATGTCCGGTAAATTGCTCAAACTGGCTAAAGGATTGATGCGCCAACATGACATGGCCGCCCACAGTGGCGTAGCCGTCTGCTGCAGCGTGAATAGTCAAAGGAGTAGGCCACGGATCATAAATAACGTCAAAGACTGGCGCATGGGCGAGATCAAATAGACGTCCTTCGAGTGCAGCAGAGGGAACAGTAGAAACGATCACGTCCATCGCCCGAGTCAATGCGACAAGGTCATCATCAAACGTGGCCTTGTGCAAGGTGATACCCAGAGCTCCGGCTAGAGGACGCAGCTCCTCCATGCGGTCGGAGCGGTTGAGCACCGTTACGTCACAAACGCCCCGCTGGGCAAGCCCCCACAGTGCGGGACGCGCCGTGCCACCAGAACCAATAAGCAACGCAGCATGGGGAGTTTTGTCCCCCAATAACGCGTTCAAAGCACCTAAAACGCCCTCGGTGTCGGTGTTGTCTGCTCGCCAGCCGTCGTCGATTCGCACGAGCGTATTCGCCGACCCGATGAGCTCCGCGCGCTCGGTGCACTGGGATGCGTATTCGAGTGCCGCAAACTTGCCAGGCATCGTGACGGAGAAGCCACGGAAATCCTCTGGTGCCTCATCGAGAAAGCGCGGGAGTTCTTCAGCGGTGACCTCGAATCGGGTGTATTCCCAATCGCTGAGCGACAAAGCAGCGTACCCAGCGTTATGCAGAACAGGGGAAAGAGAGTGCGCTATAGGCTTTCCAAGGACTGCAGCACGTGGCATTCTCTATCCCCTCGTTCCTCGTTAAAGTTCTGTCTTCACGGCCCCGCGCTACTGCGCCGGCTGTTCTGCAGGTTGCTCAGCCGGCTGTCCTTCGCCTTGCGCACCGCCCTGCTGGGCACCTTCGCGTTGAGTATCCAGGATGCCCGAGTTGATGGCCTTATCTACGTTGTCCAGATGCTCGTCATAGTTGTCGGTGAACACGGTAGTGCCTTGAGCATCAATCGTGGCGAAGAACAGCCAGTTGCCCTCAGCTGGGTGCTCCATAGCGTCGATGGCTTCGACGGACGGGGAAGCAATCGGGGTGTCCGGAAGACCTTCCTTGGCGTAGGTGTTCCACGGGGTAACCTCAGCGCGTGCCTCATCGGTGGTTGCAAGCTCAACGTCCGGCAGGCCGTAGTTAACGGTGGAGTCAAGCTCCAAGCGCATTGGCTCGTCGAGACGGTTGAGGATGACGCGGGCAACCTTGCCGAACTCACCGGCTGGGGCCTCGCGCTCGACCAGGGATGCTGCAACCAGCAATTCATATGGAGTCTTGCCAATTGCTTGTGCTCGGTCCACGATGCCGGTCTCGTTGTAGCGCTTGGTCGAACGTTCAATGAGGTCCTTCAGGATGTCCTTTGCATCCATGTTCGGGTCCACCACGTACTGGCCAGGAGCGATGAGGCCCTCCAAGCGCTTCGGGTCTTCACCACGAGAGCGCACCTTCTCCAGTGCCCACTCAGGTGCGCCGAGCTCGGCGGGATCCACCGTCGCAGCGACCTTCTCCAGATCTTCCTTGGTGACAGAGCCACCCTCTTGCTCGGAAACCTTGGCAATCTGCGAGAAGATGCCGTAGCGGACATCCCCGCCGACCACCTTGACGTCGGAAAGCGTTGCGCCACCCTGAACGTCCAGAGGATCAATCTTGTTCTCGTCCTTGAGCAGGGCATCCACTGCGGCCTTCGCACTCATCTCCTCTTGGAGACGGTAGAAGCCCGGCTGAATGCGGCTTGCGCGGGGATTGCTGTTGGCCGCCGAGGAGAATGCCTCTGCGGTCTTGACCACGTTCTTCTCTACAAGAGCAGGCCCAAGCTCGCTCATCGACGAGCCCTCAGGAACCTGTACCAACTGTACAGTTCCGTTGCCGGTGCCTTCGTAGTCCAAGCTACTTCCTCCTCCAAACAGGCGGAACCCTATGTAGCCCAAGGCGCCAATGATTAGAACGACAGAGGCCAGGACGACGGCAAGGCCGCGTTGACGACGCTTGACGTACTTGGGCTCCATAGAGCGTCCGATTCGTTCTTGGTTTCGGCTCACGTAACTAGTCTCCTGCTATTGAAGGCTCGTGGGTGGTTGCATCTGATTGCAGCGCATTGTGGCGCGCATCCAACCAAGATTGCAAAATCTCTACTGCGGCTGCTTGGTCAATAACTTTGCGGCCCTTCTTTTCGGAAACCCCTGACGCCCGCAAAGCTGTAGTCGCGGCGACCGTAGTCAAACGCTCATCAGCCATCCGAACAGGTGGTTGCCCTATCGTTTCATCTTTTCCCAGCCTACGGCGGATGCGAAACGCAATTTCCTTCGCATGTTTCACGCTTTTAGAACCATTGCCCTGCAAATCGCGCGGTAGGCCAACCACAACTTCCACAACGTGGTACTCACGGATGAGCTCCAAGATACGGTCGATGTCACCTTTGTCCTGATCTTTGAAGCCGGTTTCGCGGGACACAGTTTCAACGGGCAACGCCAAGCTGGCGTTTGAGTCAGAGACTGCGACTCCAATGCGCACGGTTCCAACATCAAGTGCTAGGCGACGCCCATTTCCCGGGTCATTAAGCCCCGGGGTATCGGGTTGTACAACCATACTCTTGAAGTTCCTTCGCGTTCGGGTACGACTTTAAGCATGAAGCCAATGTCGCAAAATGATAACGATGACATTTAGATTCTAGTCATATTGCATCAACCAATGGCGCGCAGGGGTTGAAAACATGGCATAAAAAGACAGATTTCCCGAATGCTCACCCCTTTAGACGCGCAGAAACCCCCGCTCCCAGCACGAGAAACGGGGGTTAAGCGCTAGCACCTCATGAGTTTTAGCGGATTAGGCCTTTTCAAGTTCGTCACGCAAAGCGTTGAAGGCAGCCTGCAGGCCTTCAGCATTGGCGCCGGACCCCTGAGCCATGTCAGGCTTTCCGCCACCCTTGCCGTCAACGTAGCCGGAAATTGTCTTGACCAAATCGCCAGCCTTTATGCCACGAGCAACAGCTGCCTTGGTGGCACCAACAATGAACGGGGTCTTGCCACCCTCATTCTCAGATGCGAGCACAACGACGCCAGCTTCGTCACCTAGACGGTTTTTAATGTCGGTTGCCACGGTGCGCAGGTCGCCGCCGCTGACGTTGTTCGGCAGGCGAACGCTGACAACGGTAAAGCCGTTCACGGTGATTGCGCCACCGATCATGTCAGCGGTCTGCGCCATCAGCCGTGCCTTATGCAGCTCATCAATCTGTTTCTCCGCGGCCTTGAGCTTCTCAGTCAGCTGAGCAATACGCTCTGGCAGGTCCTCAGACTGGATCTTGAGCTCGCGGGAGATGCCCTCAACGAGCGCGGTCTCCTTGGAGTAGTAGCGGAAGGCATCCATGCCGGAGTAAGCCTCGATGCGGCGTGCGCCGGAACCAACGGAGGACTCACCCAGGACGGACACCGGGCCGATCTCGGAGGTATTGGCCACGTGGGTACCGCCACAGAGCTCGATGGAGAAAGGACCGCCCATTTCGACGACGCGCACCTGGGAGCCGTAGCTCTCGCCAAAGAGAGCCATAGCGCCCATCTGCTTAGCCTGTTCCAGTGAGGTCTCGATGGTATTGACAGCGAAGTGAGCATCCACAGCCTGGTTAGTGATCAATGCGATTTCTTCCAGCTGGGCCGGCGAAAGCTGCTCGGTGTAGTTGAAGTCAAAGCGCAGGTAACCCGGGCGGTTCAAGGAACCGGCCTGGACTGCGGTTGGGCCGAGCACCTGGCGCAGTGCAGCGTGGATGAGGTGCGTTGCGGAGTGAGCCTGGACTGCGCCGTGGCGCCACTTCTCGTCAACCTCAGCGGTCACGGAAGCACCCAGGTCGATGCCGCCTGCAGTAACGGTGGCCTTATGGACCCACAGCTTCTTGCCGATCTTCTGGACGTCGCCCACCTCAAGCAAGCTCTCGCCCGCGTACAGGCGGCCGCGGTCTGCGGTCTGTCCACCGGCCTCGGCGTACAGCGGCGACTGGTCGAGGATGACCTCTACCTGCTCGCCCTCGTGGACCTCGTTGACCTTCTGGCCATCGCGAACCAGACCGATGATCTTGGCGTCGGAAGTAAGCGTCTCGTAACCGGTAAAGACGGTCGGGTTGTTATCGACCCACTCACGGTAGAGAGAAAGGTCGGCGTGGCCGTGCTTCTTGGCCTGGTTATCGGCCTTGGCGCGGCGGCGCTGCTCTCCCATGGCTTCATTGAAGCCGTCCATGTCAACTTCCAGGCCTGCTTCCTGAGCCATCTCGAGGGTCAGATCGATTGGGAAACCGTAGGTATCGTGCAGCTCAAAAGCCTTCTCGCCCGAAAGAATCTTCGGCGTAGCAGCGCGCGAGGTGGACTTGAGCTCTTCAACAGCCTCGTCAAAGAGCTTGGTGCCGGATTCGAGGGTCTTGAGGAAGGCCTTCTCCTCCGCGATGGCAACGCGCAGGATGCGCTCGCGGTTGTCAGCGATCTCCGGGTAGGACGGGGTCATGGTGTCCATGATCGTGTTCATAAAGCGCTCCATGCTCGGTGCGGTAGCGCCAAGCAGGCGGGCAGAGCGGATGATGCGGCGCAGTAGGCGGCGCAGGATGTAGCCGCGGCCCTCGTTGCCTGGCGTCACGCCATCCAGGATGAGCATCATGCCGGTGCGGGAGTGATCAGCGATAACGCGGAAGCGAATGTTGTCCTGATCGGACGCACCCTCGCCGTACTTTGCGCCGGTGAGTTCCTCAGCTGCGTCGATAACCGGGCGCAACAAGTCGGTTTCGTAGACATTGTCTACGCCCTGCAGGATGCAAGCCACGCGCTCGATGCCCAGGCCGGTATCGATGTTCTTCTTCGGCAGTGGGCCGAGGATTTCGAAGTTGCCCTTGCCGATGCCTTCACCACGCTCGTTCTGCATGAAGACCAAGTTCCAGATCTCCATATAGCGGTTGTCATCAGCTACTGGGCCGCCTTCTGCGCCGTACTCAGGGCCACGGTCGTAGTAGATCTCGGAACACGGACCACACGGACCAGGGATACCCATGGACCAGTAGTTGTCTTCCATACCCAAGCGCTGGATGCGCTCGCGCGGCACGCCAACCTGCTCGTGCCAGATGTCGGCAGCCTCATCGTCATCGAGGTAGACAGTGACCCAGAGGCGCTCTGGATCCAGGCCGAAGCCGCCGTCTTCTACGGAGCCGGTCAATAGACTCCACGCGTTCTTGATGGCGCCTTCCTTGAAGTACTGGCCAAAGGAGAAGTTGCCAGCCATCTGGAAGAAGGTGTTGTGGCGGGTGGTGATGCCCACCTCTTCGATGTCCAGGGTGCGCACGCACTTCTGGATGGAAGTTGCCAAACCATTAGGGAATGGCGGATTCTGCTGTCCCAGGAAGTACGGTTTGAACGGAACCATGCCGGCGTTGACGAAGAGCAGGTTCGGGTCGTCCAGGATCAGCGACGCGCTTGGCACGGCTTCATGTCCAGTCTTGACGAAGTGCTGGGTAAAGCGTTCCCGGATCTCATGAGTCTTCACGAGCTAAAGTCCTTCACTGTTTAAGCGGTACGTAACAGCACTCAACTCTACCCGTGCGGCAAAAATTTGCCGATATCGGGGCACACTTTTCGCGCGCTCGCCAGTACGAACTTGGCAGTTGGCCGCCCTGCGGCCGATGCGCGCCTTTAGCGCTTACCGCGGATGATGTTGCGCAGTCGCCCCAGATAGTCGAAGATTCGCTTCTCCGCACCGTGATCCGTTGGTTCGTAATAGATGGAGTCCTCGAGCTCGTCGGGCAGATATTGCTGCTTGACGACGCCGCGCGGATCATCATGCGGATACTTGTACCCCACGGCATGGCCCAGTTTCTTGGCCCCCTCATAGTGGCCATCACGCAGGTGCGAGGGCACGTGGCCAATGCGGCCCGACTGGACATCAGCCTGCGCTGCAGAGATCGCAGCGATGACCGAGTTGGACTTTGGCGCGGTAGCCAAGTGGATGGTCGCTTGGGCCAAGGGAATGCGCGCTTCGGGCATGCCGATGAGCTGCGCAGCTTCAGCCGCCGCCACTGCTACTTGCAGCGCAGTGGGATCGGCCATGCCGATATCTTCAGAGGCATGAACGATGAGGCGGCGGGCGATAAAGCGCGGATCCTCCCCTGCTTCCACCATGCGTGCTAGATAGTGCAAGGCCGCATCGACGTCTGAGCCACGAATGGACTTGATGAAAGCCGAGACCACGTCATAGTGCTGATCCCCGTCGCGGTCATAGCGCACCACGGCGCGATTGACGTTGTCACGAATGATTTGCGGCGTAAGCTCGCCGCCGTCGGGGACCGCTTCCGCAGCAGCTTCCAAGTAGGTCAGAGTGCGGCGGGCGTCGCCACCAGCCAAAAGGACCAAATGTTCAAGCGCTTCCTCACTCGCGCTAATCCTTCCGGCAAGTCCCCTCTCGCTCGTCAGCGCCCTTTGCGCAAGGGCTCGCAGGGAGGCGTCGTCAAGCGGCTCCAATTGCAGCAACAGGGAGCGGGACAGTAAGGGCGCAACGACGGAGATAGAAGGATTTTCCGTGGTAGCAGCCACCAAAAGGACGGTGCGATTTTCTACCGCCGCCAGCAACGCGTCCTGCTGGGTCTTGGAAAAACGATGCACCTCGTCGATGAAGAGCACTGTGCGACGCCCATGGATAAGCTCTTGGCGCGCGTGCGTGATGACTTCACGCACCTGCTTTACGCCGGAATCGAGGGCGGATAAGCCCACAAAGTTCTGGCCAATCGCCTTGGCAATCAGCGAGGCAATCGTGGTCTTTCCCGTACCGGGCGGACCATAGAGAATGACCGAGGCTTCGCCGGAGCCCTCAATAAGGCGACGCAACGGCTTCCCCTTTTCAAGCAGGTGGCCTTGTCCCAAGACCTCGTCGAGGCTTTGCGGGCGCATCCGTGCAGCGAGCGGCGAGCCAGCATGGGTGGCGAAGATTTCCTGACCAGGAAGGGGCCCAGCAGGTTCGCTCCCCCTAGGTGCGGGTCCAAAAAGTGAGTCTTGCGACATCGCCTACGCTCCGCGAAGCCGCGTGGCCACGGTACGGCCAAACTCCGCAACGGGCTGGCAGGTGTCGCTGCCGCACTGTGCCGCATAACGTGACAAGGCCTCGAAGGTCTCATACAGGTCGCGCCTAATGAGGACTTCCTCCTCACTAAATGGCCCTTGGTCTGCAGGGCGCAGCAGGGAGTTGCGCGCATCGTGGAAGACCTCTGCGGAGCCTTCGGCCAAGGCTACGACTCCTTCGATGCCACCGGCATACATGGTGGTCACGCTGGATAGCGCCCACCCGATGAGGGAAGCGACGATGACCTCGTGCAGCTCTGCGTCATCGGCAAAGCGCGGCCACACACCGGTGACGCAGCGCTGCCATGCGGAGATGAAGATCTCCGCTTCCTCGTCAGAGATTGGGCGCGCGAAAAGGAACTGCGGGAAACCTGCGATAACGCAGGCGACGTCGAATCCAACGTTGCGGTAGCCGGCCCACTCATAGTCCAAGAAGGACAAACGCTGCGAGACAATGACGTTGTCGGGCGACAAGTCGAAGGGTGTAAAGGCACGCTCTTGGCCATAGCTCAAGGCACTCGCGGCCTTTTCCGCCAGTTCGACAAAGTGCGCTGGCGCGGGAAGGCCAGCCTTGGAGAGAATGTCTGCACCGATGAGGATGGACGCACGCAGGGATTCATCGCGCAGCGCCTGGTGCTCTTCGTATTCAGGATGCTGGCGCAGCATGCGGTTGAGCAAAGTCTCGTAGTCAAGCTCTCGTCCCGCGGTCCCCGCATGCATCTGGCCAAGCGAGCGTCCTAGCTTGCGGAGGACTTCTTTGCGGTCCTCCCCTTTTGCACGCGTCAGAACATCAGCCAACGTGTCACCTTCGCCGGCGTCGGAAAGCACCAAAATGCGACGCTCCAAGTCCGCGGCAAAAAGAACCGGACCAGGACGCACGTCCTCATTGAGGGCCGTGGTGAACTGATAGGCCACGACTTCAAGCAGCAACGCCGCATCGTCGATGGAATGGCCCGTCATGGGGTTGTATTTGATGACCACGGAACGGTGCGGGAGAAACGCGGTCGGTGTCATGCGTGCGCGCAGCACTAAGGCATTACCGGAACCGCCCAGGTCGGTCACCTGAGTAAATTCGGGCACACCTCCATAGCGGCGCGACAGCAGCTCTGCTGCAAATGTCACGACCTCATCTTGGGTGTAAACCTTCTCCGTGGTCACTATCTCTCCCTTAAAAATTCCTCATACTGCCCAACGCTAACCGCAATAAAGCGGGGCGCTTCGCTTCCAACGCCCTTTATCGAACGCTGTACCACGTTGCTGCCCCGCTTGATGCCCGCGCTTTAGTTGGCTTCGGCCTTCTTTTCAGCCTTCTTTTCCGGCTTGAAGTCAACGCCGGTCTCCTTGCGCTGTGCAGCAGGGATCGGACCAGGAGCATCAGTCAGCGGGTCAACTCCGCCACCGGACTTCGGGAAGGCGATGACGTCGCGGATGGAGTCAAAGCCGCCGAGCAGGGATACGATGCGGTCCCAGCCGAAAGCGATGCCGCCGTGTGGCGGTGCGCCGTACTGGAATGCATCAAGCAGGAAGCCGAACTTCTCCTGTGCTTCTTCCTCGCCAATACCCATGACGTCGAAGACGCGCTTCTGCACATCCTGCTGGTGAATACGGATGGAACCGCCACCAATTTCGTTACCGTTGCAGACGATGTCGTATGCGTAGGCAAGAGCCTCGCCCGGCTCCTTGTCGAAGGAGTCGAGGTACTCCGGCTTCGGGGAGGTGAAAGCGTGGTGGACTGCGGTCCACTTGGAGTGGCCAAGTGCCACGTCGCCGGAAGCGGTGGCGTCAGCGGCTGGCTCGAAGAGCGGTGCGTCAACAACCCAGGTAAATGCCCAGTCGCCATCCTTGATGAGGTCGAGCTTGCGAGCGATCTCGCCACGGGCTGCGCCCAGCAGCGCGCGGGAGGACTTGGTGTCGCCGGCGGCGAAGAAGATGGCGTCGCCTGGCTGTGCGCCGACGTGGGCGGCGATGCCCTCGCGCTCTGCGTCGGTGATGTTCTTGGCGACCGGGCCACCGAGGCTGCCATCCTCAGCGATGGTGATGTAAGCCAAGCCCTTAGCACCGCGCTGTTTTGCCCACTCCTGCCAAGCATCGAACTGACGGCGTGGCTGGGAAGCACCGCCCTCCATGACGACTGCGCCGACGTACTCGTTCTGGAACACGCGGAAGGTGGTGTCCTTGAAGAAGTCGGTGCATTCGACGATCTTGATGTCGAAGCGCAGGTCGGGCTTATCGGAGCCGTAGTATTTCATGGCATCCGCGTAGGTCATACGTGGGATTGGGGTGGTGATTTCGTAGCCGATGAGCTTCCACAGGGCGGAAACGATCTCCTCAGCGAGAGCAATGACATCATCCTGATCGACGAAGGACATCTCAACGTCGAGCTGGGTGAACTCCGGCTGGCGGTCAGCGCGGAAGTCCTCGTCGCGGTAGCAGCGAGCAATCTGGTAGTAGCGCTCCATACCAGCCACCATCAGCAGCTGCTTGAACAGCTGCGGGGACTGCGGCAGTGCGTACCAGGAGCCTGGCTTCAGACGAGCCGGCACGAGGAAGTCGCGTGCGCCCTCGGGGGTGGAGCGAGTCAGGGTTGGGGTCTCGATCTCAGTGAAATCGTGGCGGGCCAGGACCTCGCGGGCAGCACGGTTCGCCTCGGAGCGCAGGCGGAGGGCATCACCCTGGGTCTTGCGGCGCAAGTCGAGGTAGCGGTACTTCAGACGGGTCTCCTCGCCGACCTCGCCGGAGGTTGCAGGATCGTCGATCTGGAACGGCAGTGCTGCGGACTTGTTAAGGACCTCAAGCTCAGAAACGTTAACCTCGATCTCGCCGGAAGGCAGGTTGGGGTTCTCGGAGCCCTCTGGGCGCGGCTCAACCACACCGGTAACCTTGACGCAGTACTCGGAGCGCAGGTCGTGGGCGCGCTCTGCAACGTCGGATTCACGGAAGACGACCTGAGCGATGCCGGAACGGTCACGCAGGTCGATGAAGATAACGCCACCGTGGTCACGGCGACGGGAAACCCAGCCGGTCAGGGTTACGGTTTCGCCTGCGATGTCCTTGCGGAGCTCGCCAGCCAAATGAGTGCGCAGCACTGTTGTTCAATCCCTTCTCTATATTTCTTCTTGTAGGCGCCCACGCCACGCGTAAACAGCACGCGCCGAGCGGTACAAGTCATGAACGGCCCAAGTCTACCCTCCAAGGTATGGACGAGTCGCGATGAGCCTAATTGTGACGCCCCTCACCCCCACTCATGGTCGTGTGCGCAGCCTTTATGGCAAGATCTAATCCATGACTTTTAGATCTGGTGCAAGTTTCGACGGCAAGCGAGCCACCACGGGAGGCCGCGGACGCGGTGGCGGTACCATCGCTGCCGGCGGCGGTATCGGCACCATCGTCCTCATTGGCCTGTTCCTGCTCATGGGTGGTAATCCTGGCGATCTAGGCCAGTTGCTCGGCACCGAAAGCAGCCAGCAGCAGGGCGAAGAAACCAGCTCCGGGCATCTCGACCATTGCAAGACGGCTGAGGACGGCAACAAGTACGACGACTGCCGCGTCGACTACACAGCTCAGTCGGTGGACGCCGTGTGGAAAGAACAGCTTCCCGCCCAAGCAGGCATCGAGTACACCGAGCCTGGCCGAGTAGTCTTCGAGAACTCCACCATGTCCGGCTGCGGCCAGGCTTCCGCGGCAACTGGCCCCTTCTACTGTCCTGCTGATCAGTCAGCGTACTTCGACACCTCATTCTTTGAGCAGCTCAAAAACTTCGGTGCGGAAAACGCTCCACTTGCGCAGATGTACATCGTGGCCCACGAGTTTGGCCACCACATCCAGCACCTTGAGGGCACGTTGGGTCTTTCCAACTACAACCAGCCGGGTGAGGATTCCAATGCTGTGAAGATCGAGCTGCAAGCTGACTGTTACGCAGGCATCTGGGCTTTCCACGCTGACGAAGGCGACAATGCCAAGCTAGAGCAAATCACTGATGAGCAGGCACAAGCCGCCATCGATACCGCCCGCGCAGTGGGGGACGATAACATCCAGCGTCGCTCCGGCGGCCAGGTCCGCCCTGACCAGTGGACTCACGGCTCCTCCGCGGACCGTGCCCAAGCGTTCATCAATGGCTATAAGTCCGGCAAGATGTCGCAGTGCGACTACTTGGGCCGCAACGTTTATAACTCCTGATGAACGCAATGCCTTACTAGCTGCATAGCCAACTTGCGCCACAGCCCTTAGCCCGTTGCCGCATCCACCAGGATGTTGCAACGGGCTTTGCCTTTCTTTTCCCTCCCAATGTGCTGTTCGCCCTTTGTGTCAGCCTAGTTGTGAACCTGCTTGATTCTGAGTGGATACAGATTCATGACTGTTGTAGTACCTCCGCAGGGTCTGCGCCGCCAGGAGGACATCAGCCCGGCTGAGCGCGAGGGGTTGGTGATGGCCTACACCAAAGCTCCGTATGGGACGAAGAAGGCTGCTGCCGTCGCGGCCCGTGTGACCCCGGAGTGGATTCGCAACTGGCGCGCCGCGCTTTCCGACGCCGAGCTCTACTGCGAGCGCCACTACCTCGCCGCCTTGCTCGACCTCTTCGAGGTCCGCCTCCCCAGCTATCGCTTCCCCCTGGGCGACCTCGTCGCCGACTTCGTCGCACTGTCATCCGAGTAATCTCACGTCGCCGCGGCAGGCTTACTGCTCTTCCTCGGGCAGCGGCTTGCGTCACATGAGATTGAGCAACTGATTCCGCCCGCGCGGGTCGCCGTCCCACTCCACTTCGAGGTCGTGACGCTTAAGGATGTCCAGGAGGAACCGCCCCAGCGCGGCGTCCATGCGCGCCCACTCCTCCTTCCTCTCGGGTTGGCCTTTGCGCAGCTTCTCGGCGTCGACCTCACCAGCAATCGGCGGGCCCGGCGTCCACGCACCGAAGACGAGATTAAGCTCCGTCGGCTCGTACGCCAGTCCCTCGGCATCCTGCATGTGGAAGCCACACGATGCCCATTCGCGGTAGGGATACTCCCCCTCCGGCACGTCGATCTGGGTGCGTTCCTCCCCGAGCAGCTCGTTACAGTCGCTGACATCGAATCCAAGGCTCATTCCCGTCACGAGCCCCTGTTCTTCCATCTCATCGAACGCAGCCTGCACCAGGTCGTAATCAGTGGGATGCTCCCGCTCCGACTCCTGGGCCTTGCGTTCTTTCCATACTTGCTCGGCGGCCGCGTGCGGATCATCATTGGGGTACCCGTCTTCAAGTTCGTTGTCGTCCACGGCTTCGTAGACCTCGTCCAAGGTCATGAAACCGGGAAGAATCCAATGGTTGAGTTGTTGGCGCAGCGAATCTGAAATCTCCATGCCTCCACAGGATAATGAAAATCTCCCCGCTCGCCGCGGCACCTGACGTGGCGATTTATCGAAGCGCCACCCTCGTCCAGGCACGCACCTACGACACCCCGGACGGCACCCCGCAGGAGTGCACCGGCGCGGCCATCGCGCCGGAATGGATCCTCACCGCCGCCCACTGCGCTGAGGGCCCCTACTCCGACCCGGACGTCTCCCCCGAACGTCCTCAAGGTCCACTTCTCCAACAATAAGTCGAACCCAGGCCCGTCCATCGATGTCGACCGCTTCGGAAAGGCGCCCAAGGCCGACATCGGGCTCCTTCACCTCGAAGCCCCGAAGAAGCTCAAGAAATACCCGACGATCGCCGATGACCACCAGAACCGCGACGGCGAGGACTGGCTCCACGTGGCCCGCATGGAGATCGTTGTCCAGCGCGACAACATAAACGCCGTCAAGACCATCGCCATGCACGGCATCACGGGCGGCTCCAACCACGGCTACTCCGGCGGCCCGGTCTTCACGCAGAAACGCTAGCTCAACGCCGTCGACGTCATGGGCTCCCACTCCGTGTGGTTTGACCCCTACGCCGACTCCGACGCTGTATACCTCAAGTACTACCGCTACTGGATTCGCGATACGGTGGGCGTCTAACGCCTCCAGACCCACAGCGCGAGCTCCCTCAGGGGTCAGTTCCCGGCAGCTGTCGATTTTGATGTTTGCGCCCCTCTTACTCGAGATGCGATTCGGGAGTTCGGGGAACAGATCGCAATTAAGGTCCGGTTTACAACTTCGGCTGGCAGGTTAGAACGACGGGGTTCATACGCTTCCTGACATGGACTCCGATGAGGATATCTTGCGAGACGCAAGACTTCCAGATACACCTTAACGGCGGTGGGCCAGCTTTCGAGAATGACTGCTGCCGCGCTGCGCGAGACGCGAAGAACCAGCCCCAGAGGTGAATCGAGGCTATTGAGCTATAGTTCTTCGTCAGCCTCAGCGGTTTGTTCCGGAGTAGTTCCGTATAAAGGATCGTCTTGATTCTTGGGTGGTTTGACAACGCACTCACGGACACCATCAACATGTTCATTTAAGCTCTCAGAGACTGGGGCCCAGAGCGGGTCTAATATGAAATCGATTCCTGACCTACGCGCGTGCTTAGCTGCGGGGACGAAATCGCTATCACCTGAAATCATGATGATTTGATTCACAAGTCCGCGTTCTGCCAGGGAAGCTATATCCAAGCCTATCCGCATATCCACTCCCTTCTGAGTGATATCCAGTGAGAAGTCTCGCTCAGTCAGATCTGAAACTTCAATTTCCCCGCGACAGAGCTTCTTTAGCAGGTTAGGTTTAAGGGTGTACTCATTTTGGGTTTCAAGTTCTTCGCCTCGGCGTAAAGCGACTTTTCGTTTCTTTACGATTTCGTCTAGAAAGTCTGTCATCCAGCGGTATTCCTCAGTTTTTCCGAGGTTCTTCTGTGTCTGTGTGAGCGGATGAAACAGGACCTTTGTTGAAGGATTGCAGTCGTAGTAGAAGATTCTATAGAGACTGCTTCCGGACTCCCGTATATGCCTACGGCAATACTCTAAAAGTTCGTTTGCTCGATCTCGCGGGTCTTTCTTGCCGAAGAGAACTCGCGCACGATGTCTGTAAAACCCACCGTCTACCAATATGGCTGTGACAATTGGCCGCCGAGGGAAATTACTAGCCGATTTCCCTGAAGAGTGCTTTCCCATTTTAACCTTCTGGAGAACTAGCTGGGGCCCAGTCATCGGCGATCTCCTTATCGGTGGAGGGTCAACGGCTAGGCCCAGTAAAACGATACTACCACCGGTCCCCTCGTCAATGTCAATACACATTCCGTCCTGTGGTTTGATGAGTTTTTCAAAGAATGCGCTACGACATGTCAGCGAGGCTAGCGGGGAACGAGAATGGCAGCGATGGTACAAGCGACCTGTGCATCCTAATAGTGAGCACATCGAGGCGGAGAAAACCCTTGCCGCATTCTCGAGGGGTGAATACAATGTATTCAAAGCGTTAACGAGAAGGAAGAATCGAATGGCAACTATGACCGTACGCATGAGCGACGAAGACGCCGCGCTCGTCCGCAAGTATGTCGGATTCGAAGGCACAACAATCTCGGAATTCGCCCGAAGCGCAATGCTGGAGAAAATCGAAGACCATGCCGACCTTCAGCAACTTCGAGCCGCCATCGAAGCCGATGACGGACAGCGTTTTAGCATCAATGATGTTCTCGAAGAGCTTGATTAATGTCAGCCAACGGCCCTAGCTACAGCGTTGAACTCACCGCCTCGGCTCGGAAACAGCTCAAAAAGATGGACCGCTTCGATGTCAAGCTTCTGCTCACTTGGATGAAAACCCATCTCGAAGGCTGTGCCGAGCCGCGTGCTTTCGGCAAAGGCCTCACAGGTGATCGATCTGGCGAATGGCGCTACCGTGTCGGCACTTATCGAATCCTCGCGCTCATTCACGAATCAACCATCACGACCGAAGTTTTTGCTGCTGGAAGGCGCGACACGATCGATCGCTAACCGAAACAAAAGAAGCGAGCTCCAGACCTTCTCAGTCTGGGGCTCGCTTTCGGCTCCGGGGTGGAAACCCGAGGCTGGGGAATCACGCAACCACCATCTCGCATCCGACTTCTCGCTGCCCACTGGTTTGACCGCCGCCAACCACGTCCTAGGCGGCCCTAACGGGAAAGCGACATGTGAGATGTCCCCTGCCAATGAGCATTTGCTGGAAGATGTGGCTGCGATCCGCCGGCCAGACGGACGTCGGCGCTATTCCTCGGTGTGGACCATTCGCCGCAAGAACCACAGGGGCGAGTTTCCCCACGCGATGCGTGCCGGCGCGTACTACGTGACCGGAGCGGAGCTGTACGCTCTGGCGCGGCTGCTGCCGGCGCCGCGGTAGATTCTTCACCGAGTTGCACGACAACACGGTAGACTTGCTGCGCACTGTCGGCATGGTTATGGCCGCTTCCTTGTTGGGCCTGCCAGTTTCCTCGACGCACATCCTCATCGGTGCCGTCCTGGGCGTCGGCATTGTTAACCGCGCCGCCAACTGGGGGCATATGAAACCGATTGCTCTGGCGCGGGTCATTACGTTGCCTGCATCGGCAGGCATTGCCGCCATCACCGTTTCTGTCCTCCCCGCGTCCTGTTCTAACTCTCTCACTGCAGCGCGCCTCGTGGTTTCTTAGACTGGTCTTCTATGGACCAGAACACCCCGGCGCGCTTTTTTGCTGCTTTCAACGACATTGAGCAATTCCTCCGCCAAGCTATCAATGCCAAGAACTCGGATTCCTTCTGGTGGATAGTCGACCGCGCGCACGAGAAACACATGCTTAATAAACGCCAAACAGAGATGCTGAAAGACTTCGGTAATCTCCGCAATGCCATAGCTCACGGACGCTACTACGACGACGAGCCACTGGCCTCTCCGCACCCCAGGGTGGTGGAGCAATTGGAAAAGCTGCGCGAATTGTTAACTTCGCCGCCCAACGCGCTCGCCGTACTCGGTTCCTCCGAAGTTGTAACGCTGGAAGCCGATGCCGATATTCGCCAAGCGCTGAAGCTGATCGCACACAACGATTATTCCCAGATTCCGGTATATAGCGGTGAGAACTACGCGAATTTGTTGACAACTAACGTAGTAGCCCGCTGGATTGCCGCTGATTTAGCTGACGACAATCACGTGATCAGCGTGGCAGTTGGCAAGGTTTTGAAATACGCCGAAGCAGGTGACCGTGCTGCTTTCCTTCCCCGCACAGCCACTGCACAAGAAGCACTCGATGCCCTGACCGAATTGGCCAAGGACGGTACGCATCCTTGCGCGCTAATCTTTACAGAAGATGGCGCAAAGAATAAGCGCCCACTGGGCATCGCCACTCCCACTGACCTCGCAGTTTTGGTCGATGCGCTGGAGTGGGAATAAAGCTCACCCCCCTTCATGTTGACACGTCATATACACTCGTTGGCGAACACACCTTAAGGACTTCATATGCAATTCGGCATCTTCACCATCGGTGATGTCACCACCGACCCAACTAGCGGCATCACGCCTAGTGAAGCCGAACGTATCCGCAATATGACGGAAATTGCGCTCAAGGCCGAGGAGGTAGGCCTCGATGTTTTTGCCACGGGCGAGCACCATAATCCGCCATTCGTGCCTTCCTCCCCAACTACTCACTTGGCCTACATCGCAGCACAAACCAAGAACCTGCTGCTTTCGACTTCGACAACGCTAATTACCACCAACGATCCGGTGAAGATTGCTGAGGATTACGCCTTCTTACAGCACCTGTCTGGCGGGCGCGTAGACCTCATGATGGGCCGCGGCAACACCGGCCCGGTTTACCCATGGTTTGGCAAAGACATTCGCGAAGGCATCCCGCTGGCGGTTGAGAATTACCACCTGTTGCGCCGCCTATGGCGTGAGCCAGTGGTCAACTGGTCCGGCAAGTACCGCACTGCCCTGCAGGGTTATACGTCCACGCCTGCCCCGCTTGACGACGTCCCGCCTTTCGTATGGCACGGTTCTATCCGCTCCGTGCAAATCGCCGAGCAGGCTGCCTATTACGGCGATGGCTTCTTCCACAACAACATCTTCTGGAACAAGGAGCACACGGCAAAGATGGTCAGCATCTACCGCCGTCGCTTCGAGGCTTACGGCCACGGCCGCGCCGACCAGGCAATCGTGGGACTTGGCGGCCAGGTGTTCATCGGCGAAACCGAGCAGCAGGCTAAAGACTTCTTCCGCCCTTATTTCGACAATGCGCCCGTCTACGGCCACGGCCCCTCACTGGAGGATTTCACCGCGCAAACGCCGCTGACGGTCGGCACCGTAGAACAGGTCATCGATCGCACGATGCAATTCGCAGATTGGGTCGGTGACTATCAGCGTCAGCTCTTCCTCATTGACCACGCTGGTTTGCCACAGGAGGTGGTGCTCCAGCAGATAGAGTTCCTCGGTACCCAAGTTGTGCCTGAGCTACGCCGTCGCATGGAGTCCCGCCGCCCCGACCATGTCGCTTCAAACCCGCCGACGCACGCAACGCTCAAGGCCAATCCTGGCTCGCCGCACTTCCGCGTCAACCCTGGTGAAGACGCTTCATAAGTACAACTGCAGATAGACCGATTGACAATCTGTTCCTAGGAGGAATTCTTTCATGCGCTCACTCGTCGTCGTCACGGCTGGCCTTTCCACGCCGTCGTCTACGCGCGCGCTAGCCGACGCCCTGGCCCAAGCCGTAGTCTCCCAAGTCGGCGCTCGCGGTGAAGGGCTCGAAGTAACCGTCATCGAACTACGCAAGCTAGCCACTGAGCTGGCTGAGGCAATGACTAATTGGGGTGCTACAACGCCCCAGCTCGACGAAGCAAAGCGAGCACTCTCGCATGCGTCCGGGTTGATTGCGGTAACTCCCATTTTCCAAGGCAGCTACTCGGGCCTTTTCAAGATGTTCTTCGATACCTTGGATCCGCACGCACTCGACCACCTTCCGACCTTGGTCGCAGCTACCGGTGGTTCTTCCCGGCACGCGCTGGTTCTGGACTACGCGCTTCGCCCGCTGTTTAACTACTTGCATGCCACCGTCGTACCAACCGGCATCTTCCAAGCCACAGAGGACTTCGGCACTGACGAGGGAGCAAAGACCACACGCCGCATCGAAAGAGCCGCCAAGGAACTTGCGGACCTCATTGTCATTCCTTCCGATCGCGTGGGCGGATTAGCCAGCCCCGACATCACGGCAAGTCAGCAAACTACGCCACGTAAAACCGGCTTGGATTTGGAAGAGGAATTCACCCCCTTTAGTTCTCTACTCTCCGGCCACGACGGAAACTAAGAAAAGTCCGCCACTTAGATTAAGGTGACGGACTTTTTGGTACTCAGCCAACGCGCACGGTGTTAGCAGCACCGCGCGCCGGGGTTGGCATCCTGTTCGGCGTAGCGGGCGCGCCAATATTCACGCTCCGTTGGAATCTCAGCATCAGGATGATGCGCACGGAGGTGATCGCAGTACTTAGCGTAAGCATGGTCCCCCATGAGCTCGCCGAAGTACCAGGAGATCTTTTTGAGCGCCGTAATCACTAATGCCCTCCTGTTTCCTCGAAGGTCATGTTGTACTCCGCTGCCACTTCCTTTTCGCGCTTTGTCGGCATGAGACCACGTGGAAGGAAGAGCTTGGATGGAATGAATTCCGTTTCGGAGTCCGCAGGTTCAATACCTGCAGAACGTTGCTGGAGAGCCTTGGCGCAGGCAACGATTGCCGCACCGATAACTACCAATACCAGCACCGCAAACAGAATAGATAGGCATCCTTGGATAAAGGTGTTGCGAACAACGGCATCAATCTCTTCGACGCTCTTGGCAGATCCGAACTCGGTGAGACCTCGAGCTGCTGCTTCCTTGTATTTTGCATGGTTGGCCCAGTAACCAATAGAGGCGTCGGAGCTGAAAATCTTTTGCCACGAGGCGGTCATTGTCACGATGAGATCCCAAGCCAATGGAATAGCTGGAATCCATGCCCACTTGTACATTCCCTTCTTGATAACAACCACAAGCACCAAAGCGAGTGCCATTGCGGCAAGTAGCTGGTTGGCGATGCCGAAGAGTGGGAACAAGACGTTGATGCCGCCCAGCGGGTCAGTAACACCCATGATGAGGATGGCGCCCCACAGTGCACACACGAGGAAGGTGGACAGGTAGGTGCCAAGCTTCCAGCTCTGATCACGGAATTTTCCCAGGCCCGGAATTGCGCCCAGCGAATCCGACATCATGAAACGGGCAACACGGGTACCAGCATCAACCGTGGTCAGGATGAACAAGGCCTCAAACATGATGGCGAAGTGGTACCAGAATGCCTGCATTGCCGGATTACCGAGCATCTCGGTCATGATTTGGGACATGCCATAAGCAAGGGTCGGAGCACCACCGGTGCGGGAGACAATGGTTTCCTCTCCCACTGCTTGAGCTGCTGCGGCAAGCTGATCAGCGGTAATGTCGGCGCCGGGCAGGTGCAGGGTTGCTACGAAGTCCGCCGCGCCTTCTGGAGTACCCAGTGTCTTAGCTGCCGGTGAGTTCATTGCGAAGTACATGTGGCGGTCAATGACGACTGCAGAAATGAGTGCCATGACTGCGACGAAGGACTCCATAATCATGCCGCCGTAGCCGATGGCGCGCATGTGAGACTCCTTCTCAATGAGCTTCGGCGTAGTACCGGAGGAAATCAACGCATGGAAACCAGAAAGCGCACCACAGGCAATAGTGATGAACAAGAACGGGAAGAGGTTACCGGAAAAGACCGGGCCGTTGCCATTAACAGCAAAGGAGGTAACCGCCGGCATGTGGACCTCAGGGCGTTCAATAACGATGGCGATGGCCAGCAAGGCGATGACGCCGATCTTCATGAAGGTCGACAGGTAGTCGCGTGGCGCAAGCAGAAGCCACACTGGAAGGATGGCAGCGACCAAGCCATAACCGATGATCGCGAATGCCAGGGTTTCCTTGGACCAGGTGAACATGCTAGCGCCGAGTTCAGTGCCGGAGACGTAGCCGCCGCCGATGATGGCTGCCAGCAAGAGGATGACGCCGATGACCGAAACCTCCGTGACCTTGCCGGGGCGAATGTATCGCAGGTACAGGCCCATGAAAAGGGCGATCGGGATGGTCATCGTGATGGAGAAAACACCCCATGGGGAGTCAGCAAGGGCGTTCACGACGATCAGTGCCAACACGGCGATGATGATGATCATGATGGCGATAGTGGCCAGGATGCCCGCGGCGCCACCGACTTTGCCCATCTCATCGCTAATCATCTGGCCAAGCGAGCGACCCTTGCGGCGGGTAGATACCCAGAGCACCAGGTAATCCTGCACCGCACCGGCGAAGATAACGCCCAGCACAATCCACAATGTTCCCGGCAAATAGCCCATCTGAGCAGCCATAACCGGGCCAACCAAGGGGCCGGCACCGGCAATGGCCGCGAAGTGGTGACCAAAGAGAACACGACGGTCCGTAGGCAGGAAGTCCTTACCATCGTTTGCATACTCTGCAGGGGTAGCGCGGTTGTTGCGCGGCTTAACCACCTTGTACTCAATCAAGCGTGCATAAAGCGTGTAACCAATGATGTAGGAGCCCACTGCCGCAAAGACCAACCACACGGAGTTGATGGTCTCACCGCGGTGGAGAGCGAGCACTCCCCAACCGGCAGCCGCAGCGATAGCGGCAATCAAAATGATGACCTTCTCAACGTTACTGATGAGCTTTTTCGGCTTTACGTCGATGGGCTGTGCTTGGCCGTCGACTTCAACAAATTCGATGTCGGACCGCGGTTCGGGTCCGGTCTTGATACTCACGATAATCTCCCGAGGAATCAGACAGAGCAAATGAAAGAATTTTTATCCAGCCACAACTGTTAGGCACGCTAAACTGCTTAACTAATGTGATCCGGGATACTAAACAGTATTCATTGTGGCCGAAAGTCACACATTAAAATTCAATAATTTCTATCGGCTTACCCCTCAAAATCATTTGACCTTGGTCACACCCGCCCCGCGGGGCTAACAACGCTGACTCCACGTAGTGAACCACTGACAAAGCGGTAACATGGAGAAACTGTATGCGCGGCCTACATGCAATACTCCTCGTCACAGACGAGTTTCGGCCGCAGCGAGACCGCAATTAACACGGGTTTAGCCACAGCCTGCCCCCCCCAGACATACTCCCCCCACCTACCCCCCGACTTAATTTCCAAACTCACAAAGGAGGCACCGCCCAGCATGGCAATCAGCGTCACCGACATTTTTTCCATCGGCATTGGCCCATCTTCCTCGCACACCGTCGGCCCAATGCGCGCGGCCCTTGCGTTCCTGAAAACGCTGCCGGAGCATCCAGCCAAGGTGCACACCGAGTTGCGCGGCTCGCTCTCGCTGACCGGCCGCGGCCACGGCACCGACCGCGCGGTGATTCTGGGCTTGGCCGGCTGGGATCCGCTTACCGTCCCGGTTGACGCTGAACCGCGTTCCGATCAGCCCATTCCGAGCAAGGGCATGACCGACGGCCCGCTGGGCGCGTTAGAATATTCCATCGAGTTCAACAACGAGCCGGTCCCCGAGCACCCGAATTGCCTCATCTTTGACGCATGGGACGCTGAAGGCAACCTATTGGCAGAGCACGCCGAGTACTTCTCCGTCGGCGGCGGATTCATTCTCTCCCGCAAGGAACTCGACGCAGAGGTGGCAGCCTCCGCCGAAGTACCTGCTGGCATGGCGGCGGCCGAATCCACCGACGATGTTCCTTACCCATTCACCACGGGCGAGCAATTGCTTGCGCTGTGCGAGAAGCACGATTTGAAGATCTGGGAGATTGTCGCCGCCAACCAGGAAGCGCTCCATAAAGAAGACGGCGGCCTCGAATACGTCTACGCGCACCTGGATTTGGTGTGGGACATCATGCGCGAGTGCGTCACCGACGGCATCTCCACCTCCGGAATCTTGCCGGGCGGCCTGCAGGTCCCACGCCGCGCGCCGGGCATGTACAAGCAGCTGCTGGAGGGCCACGACGATAAGTCTTTCGGCTTTTCCGCTATGGAGTGGGTCAACCTGTATGCGCTCGCCGTTAACGAGCAAAATGCCGCCGGTGGCCGCGTGATTACGGCCCCAACAAACGGCGCCTGCGGCATCATCCCAGCGGTGTTGCACTATGCCCGCGACTTCAAGCCGAACTTCACCCGCGATTCCGCCCGCCGCTACCTACTTACCGCGGGCGCTATCGGCATGATCATCAAGCACAACGCCTCCATTTCGGGCGCCGAGGTGGGCTGCCAAGGCGAGGTAGGCTCGGCGTCGTCAATGGCGGCGGCTGGCTTGGCTGAACTACTGGGCGCAACGCCGGCGCAGATCGAAAATGCCGCCGAGATTGCGCTAGAGCACAACCTCGGCCTTACCTGCGACCCAGTCGGCGGCCTCGTGCAGATTCCGTGCATCGAACGCAACGCTATCGGCGCGGTCAAGTCCATCAACGCCGCGCGCCTGGCTCGCATGGGCCAAGGCACGCACCACGTTTCTCTCGACGCCGCCGTGCAGACGATGGCCGATACTGGCCGCGACATGCTGGCGAAGTACAAGGAGACCTCCATTGGTGGCCTCGCGAAGACGCTAGGCTTCGCCGTCACGCAGGTGGAGTGCTAGTGCAAAAGGCTTGCATGGCAAAAGGTAGTCTTATCGCTAACGCACAGACTCTAACCTAGAAAGCGATACCTACCTCCATGCGAGCCGATGCATTACGCCGTCGAATAGCCATCATCGAGGCGGCATGTGCCATGTTTAAACGCCATGGCAACTCGGTCTCCCTTGAAAAGATTGCCCAGGAAGCAGGCGTGGGCGTTGCAACGCTTTACCGCAACTTCCCGGACCGTGAAGCGCTAATTCACGCGTGCGCGGAACACATGAGCGACGGTTTCCTGGTCTTCCAAAATCGCTTGATTGAAGACTTCGAATCCGATCCTTCGGACGCGAAAAACTTCGTCCTGGACTATGCCCTCAAGCTCACAACGATGGGTTTGACCAGCCTCATTCCCTCCTTCGCGCCGGAAGACTTAGATACCCTGCCGGAGCATTTGAAATTGAAGCGCGACGCGTTACAAGAAAATGGCGAAAGGTTCATTGAGCTCGGAAAGCAGCACGGAGTAATCGGCCCCGGCGTGGGGCACCTCGACTTCGTGGTGGGTATCTTGACGCTGGTGCGCCCCAGGAAGGTGCAGGTGGAGAACTACGTGCCCGATATCCAAAAGCGCATGCTGCGCATCTACTTAGCGGGCATCAAAAGCGGCATCACGAACGCATAGTAGCAAAACACAAGGCCCCTCACTCCCTAATCGATATGTAGGAAGGAAGGCGCCTTTGGCATCTCAGCGAGATGCCCTTTGACGTCATTGGCTTAGTTCAGCTGGTTGCGTAGGTGCTCAACAAGGGCGTCGATAGCCACATCGTTCTGCTCGTGGGCTGCCAGGTCCTTGACGGCCACAACGCCGTTTTCAAGCTCTTGCTCACCGAGCACGAGAGCAAAGCGCGCGCCTGCGCGGTCAGCGCCCTTCATCGCGCCCTTGAGTCCGCGGTCGCCGAAGGACATGTCCGCAGAGATACCGGCATTACGCAGGTCATTGATGATGCCAGCCATACGACGCTTCGCATCAGCGCCCAGCGCAACGCCGAACACAGCAACGCGCTGATCGACGCCGTCGAGCTCGATGCCTTCGGCTTCGAGAGCCAGGATCGTGCGGTCGACGCCAAGTCCATAACCAATACCGGAAAGCTCCTGACCACCGAGCTGTGCCATAAGTCCGTCGTAGCGGCCACCGCCGCCGATACCGGATTGAGCGCCCAGCAGTGGGTGCACAAACTCGAAACAGGTCTTGGTGTAGTAGTCCAGCCCGCGCACCATGCGCGGGTTGATGGTGTATTCAATACCCATGTCATCAAGAAGGCCGGTGACGGTCTCGAAGTGGGTACGGCATTCCTCGTTGAGGTGGTCGAGCATCAACGGGGCGTCGACAAGCTGCTCTTGCACCTCCGGACGCTTATCATCCAAAACGCGCAGCGGGTTGATCTCCGCACGCTTGCGGGTCTCTTCGTCCAAATCCAGCTTAAAGAGGAAATCCTGCAGCTTCTCACGATAAGCAGGACGACAATTGTGATCGCCAAGGCTGGTTAGCTCGAGGCGGAACTTGCTGAGTCCAAGCGAACGGAAGGAACGATCAGCTAGCGCAATAATCTCCGCGTCTAATGCGGGATCGTCGACGCCGATTGCCTCGACGCCCACCTGCTGAAGCTGGCGGTAGCGGCCGGCCTGCGGACGCTCATAGCGGAAGAAAGGTCCGAAATAATTGAGCTTGACCGGCAGCTGACCGCGGTCGAGGTTGTGCTCAATGACCGAACGCATCACACCCGCAGTGCCTTCGGGGCGCAGGGTTACCGAGCGGTCACCACGGTCTGCGAAGGTGTACATCTCCTTGGAGACCACATCGGTGGATTCACCAACACCACGCGCGAAAAGCGTAGTGTCTTCGAAGATCGGAAGCTCGATGTGCTGGAAGCCGGACAGATGCGCCTGGTGAACCAGGTTCTCACGCACCTTGTAGAAGGTCGCCGATTGCGGCGGAATGTAGTCCGGCACTCCTTTGGGGGCGGACAGGGCCTTGAACTGCTTCTTATCACTCACGCATATCAGAGTACATCCCGCAGCGTGGCGAGGAACGGATTAGTGGCCCTTTCTGCGCGCATCGTGGTCGTCGGGCCATGCCCTGGCAACACAGCCAGCCTGTCATCAAGGTTCCACACCGGACCAGCAAGCGAACGCTGCATGGCCGCAGGATCGGAGTGCTCCAAGTCAGTACGCCCGATCGAGCCTTTAAACAAAACATCACCGGCGAGGACAAAATCTTCCGCAATAATGAGAACGCAACCCGGGGAATGCCCTGGGGCGTGCTCGAGGCGGAATTCATGGCCAACCAGTTCGATAGTCTCGCCACCGCGCAGATCGCGCAGGTCCTCAATCTGCACCATGTTCTTCGCATCAAAGAGCACTTGGGACTCGGCGGAGACCCCGGAGCCGTCGACAAGCATGAATGCGTCATCAGGGTGGATATAAACCGGCAGGTCGAGCTGGCGCGCCAAGTCCCCTGCTTCACGGGTATGGTCCAGGTGGCCGTGGGTGAGGACGATCGCTTCGAAGGTCAGCCCCTGTTCAGCACCGATTTCCAGGACGCGCTGCATCGCATGCATGCCCGGATCAACCACGAAGGCACGTGCACCGTTTGCCACGATGTACGTGTTGGTCTTATAGGGGCCCGCTGCGAAACCTAAAACGCTCAAAGTCATAAAACGCAGTCTAGCGCCCCCACGGATGCGGAAGCGCTAGCTAGCTGGAAAGCCACTCGAAGCCGCCGCGCCCATAGAAAGCGACGTCGGCCAGGTGATTAGCTCAGTGCCTCAATGGCTGCATCGTAGTTAGGCTCGGTGGTCACCTCAGGAACCAGCTCGGTGTAGATCACCTTGTGGTTTTCATCGGTGACAACGACGGAGCGTGCGAGCAGGCCCTTCAGCGGGGAACCCTGCAGGGTAATGCCGAGCTTTTCACCGAAATCAGAGCGGAAGTCAGAAGCGCTGACGACGTTCTCGATGCCTTCAGCTGCGCAGAAACGCTCCTGTGCGAATGGCAGGTCACGGGACACGGACAGGACAACGGTGTTGTCCAATCCCGCTGCCTTCTCATTGAACGCGCGAAGCTGCGCCGCGCACACGCCGGTGTCAACGGATGGGAACAAGGAGATCACAAGGCGCTTGCCCGCGAAGTCCTTGTTGGTGACCTCAGAAAGGTCAGTGCCAACGAGGTTAAACTCTGGCAGCTGAGCACCAACCTCTGGCAGGTCGCCTGCGATCTGGGTTTCATTTCCTTGGAAGTTCACTGTAGTCATGGCGCCCCACTGTACTGGAGCTAAACAGCTAGCGCCACGAGGATCAGATGAGACTCACAGGAGACTGAATAAGGCCCAGTTTTGCTCACAAGCTAGAATCAGTGCGGTAATGCTCGAGTTCAATCGACCGAGCCCAAGTGACTGACATAGACACCCATTGCCAAAGGACACTTACATGCCCAACAACGCACAGCGCCGTGAAGAGGCGCTCAACAGCCTTGAGCGCGAGCTCAAGGCCCGTGACCGCAAAGAAAAGACTCGCCCGCTGGGCGTCGTTGCTGCTTCGCTCGTAGTCATTCTCGCCCTTGTTGGCGGAATTTACTTCTTTGCAACACGCGACAACTCTGCGGAGAAGGTCGTAGCTGAGGAATCCAGCACTGCCGCAACCTCAAGCCAGGATAAAACTCCCGAAGCAACTGCACTGAGCGGTAAGCGTAAGGAAGCACTCCCGGCAAGCGTCCAGTGCAAGTACGAGGATGACGGCCGCGACGACAATGGCGCCAAGGCCCCTAGCGGCAAAGACGTCTCCACGAAGGGCACCGTTCAGGTCACGTTCAAGACCAATCAGGGTGACATCGTAATGGACCTGGATCGTTCTCTCGCCCCTTGCACAGTGCAGGCAATCACTTCCCTGGCAAAGAGTGGCTTCTACGATGACACCATTTGCCACCGTATGACCTCCGGCGGTTTGAACGTCCTCCAGTGTGGTGACCCAACTGGTACCGGCTCCGGCGGCCCTGGCTTTAGCTTCGCCAACGAATACCCAACCGATGAGGTGGACTCCTCCGCTGGAAAGAAGCCTGTGACCTACCCGAAGGGTTCCATCGCAATGGCCAACTCTGGCAAGGACACCAACGGTTCCCAGTTCTTCATCAATTACGCCGACTCCATGTTGGCTCCTGATTACACCTACTTCGGCAACCTCACCGACCAGGGTCAAAAGACCTTGGACAAGATTGCCAAGATTGGCGTCGAAGGCGGTGCCACCGACGGCAAGCCAGCTGAAGAAATCAAGATTTCCACGGCTACCGTTTCCTCCTAAACCTAGGACCACGGCGCTCCTCTCCCCCACAATGAGGAGCCGAGAATTGCCCTTTCCAGTCACAGCAGCTGGAAAGGGCTCTTTTTTACTTCTCACGCTCTACCCCCGCAGTTGAACCTAAGAGAAATTCAGGTCAGCCCGGCACGTTCACATTTGGTTTATTGGTTTAGACTCACTTGAACTTATATCCGCAGCACAACAAGCACCCAACCTCAACATCCAGTTAATTCACAGACAGAACTAATTCTTGGAAAAGGTGTTGCAAAAGTCTAGGAGCAACACTAACATTCATGGAGTCTTTGAAATTCCCGACTCTTAAGGATTGAACATATGAAGTTCTTCTCCCGCAAGGCACTCGTTGCCGCTGCAGCAGCTGCAACCATCTCCTTCGGCGGCGCTGGCGCTGCTATGGCTCAGGAAGGCCCAGCAACTGACGCCCCGGCTCAGCCGGTCACCACAACTGGCCAAAATACCCCGGACACCGACAAGACCAACAAGGGATCTTCCCTCGACGGTCTCTCCTCCAGCCAGGGTGACAACAAGGACAAGAACAGCGGAGACAAGGCAAAGCAAATCAAGGATTGGATCGGCGTCTTCACCGCTGTTATCTCTGCACTTGGCGCACTGTTCGCTTTTGCAAACAAGTACCTGAAGTTCTAGTTTATTCCTGAGCTTCGATGTAAAGCACCTGCTTTGAGCAGGTGCTTTTCTTGTTTTCCTGCACAAACTCTATCCTGCCCACCTGGAGGCACGAGCCGCTACTAATCCCCTGCCTCGCCTTCGATTCCTTTAATGCGCTCAGCTCCCAAGATGTCACGGAATAAAGCGGGATCGACGAACTGTCCAATTTTAATTACCGAAATTTGGCCAGTGGGCTCCAAGATCATCATCTGGATGTCCGCGCGCCGACCCAGCCCTGCCTTGCGAGTAGCCGAGTTAACATCACTTTCCGTAATGTGCGCAAAATGCATGTTCTCAGGCAATAACTCGCCGTCATAGACAAGAAGCACAGGGCGACGGTCGATGTAGCGTGACCAACGAATATAACGGCGGAACGTACCGAAGGCCGCCTCCAACACCATCAGAGTCAAAAGTCCGACGATACCTGCTGCCAGGGTGGGCGGGTTACCCACAATCACACGGCCCGAAACCGCGCCGAACATAATGATGATGACCGCGTCAGAGGCGGTCATCGATGTCAGTACGCGGGTGCCAAAGAGCTTGACCAAAATCATGAAGGCCAAATAGATACCCACCGTGGCCAAAATGACCACAGGTATTCGATGCGGCTCAATACCCAATTGGTATAAAGCCTCACGTCCCATTAGCCCTAGCGTATCCACGGTTTTCCAGCTTACATCGAGCGTCCTTGCGCTTTCCGACGCCCCCTTCCCCGAATCACGCCTCCACACGATGGTGGCATTAGCGCCCGGGGCACAGTGCTTATCGACGTCGCAGGTTCCCAGGCGGAGGCCGCCCAGCCACAGCAGTAGCTAGGCGGTGACGCGACGAGCTAGGCGGTGACGCGGTAGACGTCGAAGACTCCCTCGGTGTTGCGCAGCGTGGTCATCAGCTGGCCCAGCTGCTTGGTATCCGAGATGGAGAACGTAAAGCGCATGGTGGCAATGTGGTCGTCGCCGCGGTTCGAGCTCATCGACAAAACATTGAGCTTTTGCTCGCTGAATACGCCAGTTAGCTCGGCCAGCAGACCTTGCCGGTCAATCGCTTCAAGCTGGAGGCTAGCGGAGAACTCGCCGGACGATCCCTTGCCCGAAGACCATTCGACCTTCATCATGCGCTCCGGCTCAGACTTGAGCTTTTCCGCATTGGTGCAGTCTGCGCGGTGGACGGAAACACCACCACCACGGGTGACGAAGCCGAAGATAGCGTCGCCAGGGACTGGCTGGCAGCAACGCGCCAGCTTAGCCATGACATCAGGGCTACCCTCAACCAAAATTCCGGTTCCTTGCTCTGAGTCGTGGGTGCGCTGATTACGCGAGCTTTCCAGCTCAGAGAATGGTGTACGCGACGCCAGGGCCTCTGCAGCGTCGTCTTGGTCCCCAAAGAGGGACATCAGTTGATTCGACACATGCTGTGCCGATACATTTCCGGCACCTATAGCGGTGTAAAGGGCGTCCACATCGGAATAGTGGAGTTGCTCGGCGACTTGCTTCATGGAAGAAGCAGTAAACAACCTATGCATTGGCAGGCCGCCGCGTTGAATCTCAGCCGCCAAAGCATCGCGCCCGGACTCCAAGTGCTCCTCGCGGCGCTCCTTGGCAAACCACTGACGCACTTTTGCTTTGGCGCGTGGCGAGACCAAGAAGTCCTGCCAATCCCTCGACGGCCCAGCGTTAGGATCCTTCGAGGTAAAGATCTCAACCTTGTCACCAGACTTTAGCTCTGACTCAAGCGCAACCAGCTTTCCGTTGACCTTCGCACCGATACAGCGGTGGCCCACCTCTGTGTGCACAGCGTAGGCAAAGTCCACCGGCGTTGAACCCGCCGGCAAGTTGACTACATCGCCCTTCGGGGTAAATGCAAAAATCTGCTTAGCCGTAAGGTCATAACGCAGCGAGTCCAAGAACTCATTCGGGTCAGCGGCTTCCTTCTGCCAGTCCAGCAGCTGACGCATCCACGCCATCTGGTCGACCTCAGCGTCACCCTTAGCGTTCTTGCCCTTCTTCTCCTTGTAACGCCAGTGCGCAGCAACACCAAACTCCGCGTTGTAGTGCATCTCGTGCGTGCGCACCTGAACTTCCAGGGTGGAACCGCCCTCTGCAATCACCGTGGTGTGCAGGGACTGGTATACCCCGAATCGCGGCGCAGAAATATAGTCCTTAAAGCGCCCCGGAAGCGCCTGATAAAGCGAGTGCACAACGCCAATCGCGGCATAACAAGAGTTGACGTCATCAACGAGGATGCGGATACCTACGAGGTCGAAGATCTCCGCAAAATCGCGGCCACGCACCATCATCTTCTGATAGATGGACCAGTAGTGCTTCGGACGTCCCATGACCTCAGCATCGATGCCGTTTTCCCGCAGGGCCTGAGTAACCTGCGTTTTGATTTCTTTCAAAGCGCGGTCGCGAGAAGGAGCTCGGTCCGCCACCATGCGTACGATCTCGTCGTATTTCTTGGGGTACAAGATGGCAAAAGAAAGGTCTTCCAGCTCCCATTTCACGTTGGCCATACCCAAGCGGTGTGCTAATGGCGCAATGACGTCGAGAGTCTGCCGTGCCTTCTTCGCCTGCTTCTCTGGGGGGAGAAAGCGCATGGTGCGCATGTTGTGGAGGCGGTCCGCCACCTTGATAACGAGCACGCGGGGATCGGTGGCCATGGCCACGATCATCTTGCGGATAGTTTCTGCCTCAGCTGCGGCGCCGAGGGCAACCTTGTCGAGCTTTGTCACGCCGTCGACAAGCCGCGCAACCTCAGGACCGAAGTCCCTTGTTAGGTCTTCGAGTGAATAGTCCGTGTCCTCGACCGTGTCATGCAGCAGTGTCGCAACGATGGTCGTGGTGTCCATGCCAATCTCAGCCGCGATGGTGGCTACGGCGAGGGGGTGGGTGATATATGGTTCCCCAGACTTACGGAACACACCCTCGTGGAGGCGCTCAGCCGTGTTGTAGGCGTTATTAAGTAGCTCTACGTCAGCTTTGGGATGGAACTGCCGGTGGATGGACATCAGTGGATCCAGCACCGGGTTGATCTTTACCCTGCCTCCGGTCAAAGACCGAGCCAAACGTGCCGACATGCTCCGCATGCCGCCATTCGGGCGCTTTGTCGACTTCTCAGTGGTCAAGGCGTCGCCCTCCTCCTAGTCATGGGGTGTATCCGGCCAACGATGGCTTTAGACACATCATTCTAGTCGGTGGCTGCTGCCTGGTTGAGCACTACCAGCGGAACATCTGCCAAACGCTCGCGACCAGCTAGTCCGTTAACTTCCAAGACCACGACGTTTCCAGCTACCTTTGCGCCCGCAGACTCCAAAAGCAGCTTCGCGCCGTAGAGCGTGCCTCCGGTGGCCAGAACGTCGTCGACAAGCACGATGCGCTTGCCTTCAATATCGACTCCCTCACCGGGAATCTCGAGCGCCGCCGAACCGTACTCCAGCGTGTACTCCTGAGTCAGAACGGGTGGTGGTAGCTTGCCCTTCTTGCGGATGGCCAAAATGCCCACGCCTAGCTTGTACGCCACGGCAGAGCCCAGCAAGAAACCGCGAGCATCGAGGCCACCAATCATCTCGGCGCCCAAGTCTTCGCAGGCCTTCGCTAGTCCGTCGACAACTGCCTGAAATGCTTCGGCGTCAGCAAGCACTGGCGTCAAATCCTCGAAGAGGATGCCCTTCTCGGGGAAGTCTTGCACCAAACGCACTTTTTCATTCAGTGCCCGCGCCGCGGCGGAATAAGTTTCACTCACAACAAATCCTTCAAAAGTTCGTGTCAAATTTGAGACTAGAAATCAACAACTGATTAACGCTGAGTGCTGACTGGAGCTGCACTCGGCGCACTCCAACGATCCATGTTCCAGCCAATGCCCGCAGCACCAGTGTATGGGACCACGCCCTTGACCGAGCGGTCAACGATGAAGACGCGGGGCTGGGCGGCCAAAGGAATAGAAGGGACGTCCTCCCACAGCTTCTTCTCTGCTTCCTTAATTTCATTTAGCCGTTTGATGTTTGAGTCCGGCGTAGAGTACTCCGTCATTGGATCAACCGGGCCCAAGAATGCATCGATAGCCGGAGTCCATGTCGCAGGGTCCATCTCCAAATAATGCTGCGACATATACTCAGCAGACTGGTCCTCGACCGTGATACCGGCGGGTTCACACATCTTCTTAATCTCTTCGACCATGGCGCTGTAGCGCTCATCCGGGCCCAAGTAACCAATCTTGACGGTGTACCCAGACAGGTTCGCAGCCTTAGCCATGTCCTGGCCCTGGTGCTCCTTGGCAACCTGGCCCAAATGGGTGGCGACCGGGTCAGAGTGGCGCAATGTGCGCAGATACACAGGTGGCACTTCTACGCCAGATTGCTGCGAACTGACCTTGGCCAACCGCCCATGGTCGATGCAGGAGGCAAAAGCCTCCCGGGCCCACGATTCCTGAAATACGCCGGACTGCGACAACGCCAGGGTATCGGTCAAGCCACCTACTACGGGTTCGACCTCATAAGGGCTTGCTTGGTCAGCAGCAGGTAACCAGTCTGGCTTAGCTTCAGCAGCATCGACAACACGCAAATTGCCCCTATCCTTGAGAGCCTTAGCGTCTGCAGTGTTGGGCCATACAACAACGGTATCTGTCGCCGGTTTATCGCCGAAGTACTCCTTGTTAGCCTTCAGGATGATCTCGCCCTGCTCCCCCACCTTGTCCACCACGAAGGGGCCAAAGGAAACTTGCAGCTCCGGGTCAAAGTCAGCAGGGGCTGTGGAGAATCCATTACGCCACGCGTCTGCCACTGTTTGCAAAGCAGTGGGGTCTTGCAAGGACAGAGTCGTGTTGAGCTCCTCCATCGTCAACCCGGCCTTCTTGGCCAAGGCATGCGCAGGCATAACGGTGCCTGGGCCAAAGAGATAGCGCCAGCGATCGCCTTCGCCTTCGTTGAAGGTGAGCGTAAATTCCTTGGAATTCGGGGCGCACTCGAATTGGGCAATCTCGTTCATCAGAGGCATGTGCGAGCCGAACTCGGATGCCATGACGCCTGCGGTGAAGGCGAGGAGGTAGTCATCACAAGTTACGGGAACGCCATCGGAGAATTTTGCTTGCTCCGAGAGGGTAAAACTAATCTGCTTGTGAGGATTTTCCGGGGAGGGTGGCAACTCTTCGGTCTGCACAAGATCCGAGTTGGGGATCATCTGTCCCGAGGGGCCGGGGACATAAATGGCCGGGTATAAGCGGCTGGACAACTGCGCTGCACTCGTTGCGCTGCCGAACGAGGTGCCAGCATTTGTAGTGGCAAGCGGGGTATTGACCATGTATCCGAAGAAATCGGTGGACTGTGGTCCGCTCGGTTTTTCTTCCTCGTTACCGTCCCGGTTGCCTTGGTCTGAGCAGGCCGTTGCGGTGAGGCCGACAACGGCGAGGAGCGCCACTGTGGCCTTTTTAGCCCAATGGCGCTCTGTTTGTGGTTTAACTACCACCTTTTGTCCTCGCTTCTTTTCGACGTCCGTTCCCGAGGTCCTGGATCAACGGCCTAGAGTAGCGGCCTGGAGTAACGGCTCATCTACCGGCCTGGACGCCAGCTTGTCCCGGCGCTGCCTGGGGTGCCCGGGTTCCTAGTGAAGGGGGCCGATGCAGCATCGCTTGAGGACGCCTCCCCTTCCGAATCCTGGGCTGCCAGAGAAGTGACCTTTCGGGAACCCACTGCAGCAGCGGCCACGGTGTCTTCATCTGCGTCTTCGCCGTGCTCAGCGCGGAACTGCTGCACCTCAGTGTTGTGCTTCTTGACGGACTTACGACGGTTTGCAATGGACACCAGCAATGGGGTTGCCAGGAACAACGAGGAGAAAATGCCCTCGATGACGCCGATTAGCTGAATGAGCGCAAGGTCGCGAAGGGTGCCAATGCCCATCAGCCAGACGGCGATGACGAACAGCGCAATAATCGGCAGGACCGAAATGATAGACGTGGAAATGGAACGCATAACTGTCTGGTTAACGGCGAGGTTCGCAAGCTCGCCATATGTCTTCTTGCGCTGGCCCTGGAAGCCTTCAGTATTCTCGTTGACCTTGTCAAAGACGATAACGGAGTCATAGATGGAGAAGGTCAGCACCGTAAGCAGACCAATGATGACTGCCGGGGAGACTTCTAGCCCGAAGAGGGCGTAGATGCCCGCGATGATGACGCCGTCAAGAATCAGCGCGAGAATCGCTGCGAAGGCCATGTCTCGCTGCAGTCGAACTGCAACATACACCGTCGCCGTCGCAAGAAATACAGCCATAGCGAGAAGCATGCGCTGCGTAATCGCGGATCCCCATGACTCAGACACAGTTGAAGAACCAATTGCATCCGGGGTGGCCTTGCCCTCGGAATCCTTTGGATGATACTGCTCAAAGATTGCTTGGCGGGCGGTATCTACCTGCTCCTGAGAAAGGCGTTCGGAAGTGATTTCCAAGGTACGCGAGTCGCCGGCGCCGACTATCTGTACCATTTCCGGCTCGACACCGATAGCTTCTTCGAAGGTATCGCCGACCTGCTCTGCCACGAGATCGGCGGCTGGCATGTTCAGCTTGGTGCCGCCCTCGAAGTCAAGGGAGAGGCTAAAGCCGCGAATTGCGATCGCCAAGATGGATGCAGCGACCAATGCTGCGGTGATGGCGTACCACGTCTTGGAACGACCAATAAAGTCGTATCCGCCCTCGTCTTCATACAGACGATCCATCTTGGAGATCTTGTGATTGTTCACTTTAGTAGTCATTTCTACTTATCCTCCTCGGTGAGGCGGGAATCGGCTGCTGCTGTATGAGACGCTGCAGCTGCGCTTGCAGCGGTTTCCTTGTGTCCGGTTTTTCCAGACTTTGCGTAATAACCACGGGCACGACGTTCCTCAACCAGAGCGTAAATACCGCCAAGTCCGTTCATAGACGGCTTAGCTGCTGCTGGCCTTGCGCCGATGAGCTGCATCAGCGGAGCCATAATGAGGAAGGAGACAACCAAGTCGAATGCGGTGGTCAGGCCCATAGTGAAGGCGAAGCCTTTGACCTCACCAATTGCAAGGAAGTACACGATGACAGCGCCAATAAGCGTAACAGCGTTACCCGTAACGATGGTTGCGCGTGAGCGCTCCCACGCCTTGGTAGTTGCCGAACGGAAGGTTCTGCCTTCCAACAGCTCATCCTTGATGCGCTCGTAGTAGACCACGAAGGAGTCCGCAGTAGCACCGACACCAATGACCAAACCGGCGATGCCCGAAAGGTCCAGCGAGTAGCCAATCCAGCGACCCAACAGAACGAGTGCACCGTAGGTCAAAATGCCGGAGGCGACGAGGGTAATCAGGGAGACACCGGCGAGTGCACGGAAGTAATACAGCGAGTAAAGGACAACCAAGATGAAGCCCACGATGCCCGCGATGAGTCCGGCCTTCAGAGCAGCCTTACCCAGTGATGGTGGAACAGTTTCCACGGTGCCGCCAGGCTCGCCATTGGAACCGGTAAAGGACAGCGGAAGAGCGCCATACTTGAGGTTGTTAGCCAGGCTAGTTGCTTCTTCTTGGCTGAAGTCACCGGTGATGGAGGTAGCGGAGCCAACCGGAGTTGCGCCCTGGATGACCGGAGCAGAAATAACCGCAGAGTCAAGGGTGATGGCGACCTGCTTCTTCAGGTTCTGCTGTGTCACCTTGGACCAAGTCTCGGAACCGTTAGGGCCATCGCCGGTCTTGAAGGCGAAGCTGATCTCCATCTGGCCGGTCTGCGGGTTGAGGCCACCGTTAATTGGCTTGTTGGTGTCAATTTCGTTACCGGTCAAACGAGTACCGTTAGGATCCTTTACGCCTTCGAGCAATGGCGCTGGGGCCAAAAGGTATGGGGTTTTGTTTGCAAAGTCACAAGCCACGAACTGCTTTGCTGGATCATCGGTACCAGCAAGCGGATCAGAATCAGCATCGCACTTCAAAAGGGCCGCTGCAGCAGAGATAGTCGTTGGATCGTCAGACTGACGGTCCTTGCGGAGCATCGCCGTCATCTCATCGCGGAAATCGGCCTTCTCGAGCGAGTTTGAAGGCTCCTTCTTTGGCTTTGCGGTAACAGTCGGGGCCTGTGAGTCCTCCGACTTCTTGTCCTTCTTTTCTCCGGACTGTTCCACGGCCTTCTTAATAGCATCATGTACTTGCTTTAGTGACGCGTTGGCTTCCTCCACGCTAAGAACGCGGTACTCAACCCACCGGTTTGCCATGTCGAGCAAAGTGTCATTGAGCTTGTTCATGTCCGGCATCGGCTGTTGCGCAACTGGACGGAACAAAAGCTGGGAAGTCTGGCCCACTGCCTGCGCCTGGGAAGCATCCTCGCCTGGAACCGTGATTACGAGCGTGGAGCCATTGATCACAACCTCGGAACCAGAAACGCCCATTCCGTTGACGCGCTGTTCAAGGATGTTACGAGCTTGCTGGAGCTGGTCTTGAGTGGGCTCCTCGCCTTGCGGTACGAGGGTCACACGGGTACCGCCCTGCAAGTCAATGCCGAGTTTCGGCGTGCCTTGGCGAGCACCAGTTAGGAAAATAAGGGCATAAATGGCAACGACGATTAGCGCAAACAAGGCAATAGCACGCTTTGGCCACTGCCTGTTCCTATTGCGCAATGCGCCACGATTCTTTGCGGACAAGGAGTTCTCCTGTGCAACTAAAACAGGGTTTTACGATTAACTTTGAATAATTCGTGGGCATTTGAAACAAAAGTCCACGAGCACGATCCCTCATGCTACGTCATGAAAGGCCCAATGACTTAACGGGCTCTCAGCTTTTGCCACCTAGTGTGATAAGCGCTACAAAACGGCAACTGGAATCGCACTAGCGAATCCCGTTTGCTTCCTCTTCACTGACAATTTCCGGCGTACGAACAATGGCCATCTTGTCGAAGGTGATTACGACGCCTCCGGCCACTTCTAGATCCACTTCCTGCTCGCGGGTAGCCGCGACAGTCCCGTGCAGGCCGCCCGCAGTAATTACTTTCTGCCCTACATACAAATTTTGCTGCAGCTCAGAAAGTTTGTTTTGACGCTCACGCTGTTTGCGCATCGTCATAAAGCTAGGGAGGAAGATGAGAATTGCGAGAACTAGAAGAAGTGCGTATTCCATAACTGGCTAGTGTGCCAGACTCATGCACACAGATGCCAGCCCTTGCACTAGAAGAGCACCTCCCCTAGCGTTCCCTCCGGCGGTTCCAAACCGATGTGCCGCCACGCCGCGGCAGTTGCCACACGACCGCGGCCTGTGCGGGCAATCATGCCGGCACGAACAAGGTAAGGCTCGCACACTTCCTCCACAGTGGAGGGCTCCTCGCCCACTGCCACAGCCAGGGTATTTACACCGACTGGGCCACCACCGTGGCCCTTGATCAAGGCTTCCAGGACGGCCCGGTCGAGGCGATCTAGCCCCATTTCATCGACGTCGAAGACAGCAAGGGCGCCTTGGGCGGCCGCTAGATCAATGTGTCCATCACCGTTTACCTCAGCGAAGTCACGGACTCGTCGCAGCAAGCGGTTGGCAATACGCGGGGTTCCTCGTGAACGAGAACCAATCTCAACCGCCGCGTCTTGGTCAATCTCCACATCAAGAATGGTGGCGGCACGGGTAATGACCTTGGTCAAATCTGCGGTGTCGTAGTACTCCATCTGGGCCGTAAAACCGAAGCGGTCACGCAACGGTCCCGTGAGCATGCCGGCGCGCGTAGTGGCACCAACGAGAGTAAATGGCGGAATCTCCAGGGGAATCGAAGTGGCACCCGGACCTTTACCCACGATGACGTCAATACGGAAGTCCTCCATCGCCATATAGAGCATCTCCTCCGCAGGGCGGGCGATGCGGTGGATCTCGTCGATGAAGAGGACGTCGCCTTCCATCAGGTTCGACAGCATCGCTGCGAGGTCGCCTGCGCGTTCCAAAGCTGGACCCGATGTCATACGCAGTGATGTGCCAAGTTCTTGGGCAATGATCATCGCCATGGTGGTCTTACCCAGGCCGGGTGGGCCCGAAAGCAGCACGTGGTCTGGAGTGACGCCGCGATTCTTAGCGCCATTGAGCACCAAGGACAGCTGCTCGCGCACCTTAGGTTGGCCGATGAACTCGTCGATGGACTTAGGGCGCAAGGAGCGCTCGATGTCGTGTTCACCTTGCTGCTTTGTGGCATCGACGTCAGCATTGCGCGCCGCGGACATGCTGGAGGTAGTGCTTTGCCCAGCTACCAGGCCGTCCGGTAACTGAAACTCAGTGCGTTCTACGTCTGACATGTCTTTATACCCTTTGTTTAGATTGTTGCGCGCTGACTCTGACAGCGGAGACTATTTCTTACGTCCCAATTGTGCCAGTGCACCACGAAGGACAACCGCCGTTTCTGCGGCTGACTCCTCCGCCACGATGCCCTCCACGACTGGACGGGCGGCTTTGTCGGTGAAACCGAGTCCAACGAGTGCCTCCACCACTTGGTCGACCACCGGCCCATGGGCCACCGCCGCGGAGGCTTCCTGCCCTGGCTGGGCCTGAGGCGCAAAGGCGCTGACCTTATCCCTCAGCTCGAGTGCGAGGCGCTCTGCCATGCGCTTGCCGACGCCCGGAATAGTTTGCAGCGTCTTCGCATCGCCGGAGGAAATGGCCTGAGCTAGCTGGCTTGGCCCCATAACAGATAGCGCCGCCAGCGCCAGCTTGGGTCCGAGCCCAGAGACGGTCTGGAGGACGTGGAACATATCGCGGTCCTCATCGTTGCTAAAGCCGTAAAGGGTCATGGAATCTTCCTTGACCACCATCGAGGTCAGCACAGTTGCTTCATCGCCCCGGCGCAAAGTGCCGAGGGTCACTGGCGTAGCAAGAAACTTGTAACCAACGCCAGCACATTCGATGACGGCATGATCAAGGCTGATGGACAACACCGTTCCGCGTAGTGATGCAATCACAGCGTCAGCTCCTTTTCTTTATTCTTTCTGCTAGTTCCTAGCTCAGTAATTTTTCTATCAAGATTTTGCGTGTGGCATAGCGCTGCGTATGTCAGCGCGGCTATACGCTACTGGCTGGTCGCGGCTTCTTTGCCCGGCCTTTCACGCCACTCGTCTTCGGCCATGTGCCCGTGTTCTGCCCTATTCGAGCCAAGGCTGGGGCACGCCAGCAGTGACAAACTGCTAGGGCCAAGGCATCTGCGGCATCCGCCGGCTTGGGTGGTTCGCCCAAACCAAGGATGCGCGTAATCATCGCGGTCATTTGCTTCTTGTCTGCCCGGCCGTTGCCAGAGATAGCCTTCTTCACCTCTGACGGGGTGTACATATGCACCGGAATGTCGCGCTCAGCGGCGGCTAGGACCACCACGCCAACGACGTGCGCGGTTTGCATCACCGTGGATACTTCACCACGTTCGAAGACTCGCTCGATAGCAACCACATCCGGCTTGTAGTCCTCCATCCACTCTTTGACAGCTATGGAAAGACGCAAAAGACGCTCAGTAAGCTCCTTATCGCTGGGGGTACGGGCAACACCGACCGCCACAGGTATCACCGAGCGACCACGCCCTGCTTGCACCACAGAAAGACCACACCGGGTAAGACCAGGGTCTATCCCCATGACGCGCAGGCCTTCCAGATTCACAGCTAACCCCCTCCTAGTCTGGACAATCTCTTTGCGCCTAGACGGGCGCAACAGCGAAAAGAACTAAAGTGAATTCACAGTCCAGTCAATCATACACACACATGTTCTAAGAATGTGCAGGGGCAGAGAGCCTGCGATAGTAAAACGCAAACACGCCCGAGCAGTGCAATCATGCGCGGGCGCGTTTTAAACCTTGTTTAGACCTTGTCTAGTGAGAATCTGCGCGTGTAGATCCCACAGCAAGCAGTTTAGTCCTGCTCGAGTTCTGCCAAGACAGCCTCAGAAAGGTTCATGTTGGTGTAGACGTTCTGCACGTCATCAGAATCTTCGAGGGCGTCGATCAGGCGGAAGATCTTGCGGGCATCGTTTGCCTCGAGCGGAACTTCGACGGAAGCACGGAAGTCGGTGTCATTATCGTCGACCTCGATACCAGCCTCGGTGAGGGCTTCCTTCACTGCCGGAATATCACCAGGTGCGCAAACTACCTCGAACTTCTCGCCGAGGTCATTGACCTCTTCAGCGCCTGCTTCCAGAACTGCCATCAGGACGTCATCCTCGGTCAGCTCGCCCTTGTTGACCAAGACAAGGCCGGTGCGGGAGAACATGTAGGCCACGGAGCCAGACTCGCCCAGGTTGCCGCCGTTCTTGGACATTGCGGTGCGAACATCGGTGGCTGCACGGTTGCGGTTATCGGTAAGGCACTCGATGAGCATTGCCACACCGTTCGGGCCATAGCCCTCGTACATGATGGTCTCCCAGTCAGCACCGCCGGCCTCTTCGCCGGAGCCGCGCTTGCGGGCGCGCTCGATGTTATCGTTCGGCACGGAGGCCTTCTTGGCCTTCTTGATCATGTCATCGAGAGTCGGGTTAGCAGCCGGATCGCCACCACCGGTGCGGGCCGCGACCTCGATGTTCTTAATCAGCTTGGCAAATTCCTTGCCGCGCTTGGCATCGTTAGCAGCCTTCTTGTGCTTGGTAGTAGCCCATTTGGAGTGTCCGGACATTTCATCCCTTTCATTGTGGCTCTATGAAACTGCCTGCAATTATACGGACGGGCGTAGAGCAGTTAAAACAGCCCCCACCGTTTTCCGGCGTTTGAGTAAGTGTTTTTCTAGACGTTTTGCCAATTGCCGTTGTGCGAGCCTATCTGCATGCCCTCGCGCACGGTTCGGGTAAGCCCTTCCTGGACCACCACGGCAACCAAATCCCCGCCCTGGTTAAAGATCTTTCCGGTGGCCAAACCGGTCGCATTTTGCGCGGATGGTGATTCCTGCACATACAGCAACCACTCATTAACGCGCACTGGACGCAGGAACCAGATCGAGTGATCCAGGCTGGCAAGCTGTACTTGCTCGCCTTGATGTGGCAGCAGCGAAGCACGGATTAAGGTCATGTCAGACATATAGGCAAGTGCCGCACAGTGGGCATCCTGGCTGCTTGCTGACGCCGCAAATTCTGGCGAGGTGTTGCGGAACCACACGTAGCGGAACCCAGCGCCTGTGGCTTCTGCAAGTTCAGGGTCACGGCTTTCCTGCGGGACCAAACGGATATCCCAGTCTTCCCACTCGCGCAGGATGATGCGGGTGGAATAAGGAGCACCACCGCCGGCGGCTGCAGCCTCCTCCGGGCCCATAACCTCCGGCATGGCGTCCTGGTGCTCAGGACCAAAGTCATCGGCGATGTGGAAACCCGCGTTGAGCATGAAAATCAGGCGATCATCTTGGAAGAGGCGCACCTGACGGGTAGCAAAAGAGCGGCCGTCCCGCACGCGCTCTACCTCAGCACGCGCAGGCGCGGCGGCATCACCCGGGCCCACGAAGTAGCCATGCAAGGAATGCACGAGCTTTCCTTCAACGGTGTGCTGGGCTGCAGCGAGCGCCTGGGCTACCACCTGCCCGCCAAAGGTGCGCGCAATCTGGGACGGAACCATGGGCACGGAAAAGACATCACCCTGAGCCTTTTCGTTCAGCGGCGCTAAATCAATAACCTCGCACACCTTAGCCATTACCTACGCGGGACTCCTCTCTTTGCTCAACGCGCAACATTAACGTGCGTTCTTCACATGCAACCCTGCCAACTTTACCTGTGCGCCGGGCTAGCGCGTAGGATATGCCGCATGACATTTCTACGCCCTGCTGGCTTGCACCGCGTCGTTGCCTACCTAGAGATGTTCACGTGGGCATTTCTTATTTTCTCTATGGTTTTGAAGTACTCCGGCGTGACGGAGGCTTTAACTCCTATCGCTGGCGGTATCCACGGTTTTGGTTTCCTCTGCTTCATCGTCGTGGGCGTCATGGTGTGGATCAACAACAAGTGGTCCTTTGGCCTGGGCATGTTGGGGCTAATCGTTTCGGTCATACCTTTTGCCGCGCTCCCGTTTGCGCTTTGGGTGGACAAGCACGATAAGTTCCTGCCGCATTGGCGCTTTAACGATTCTGAGCAGCCACATGGTCTTGCCGAGCAACTTTTGGCCCAGGTAGTGCGCTTCCCAGTGCGCACTCTGAGCGTGTTCGTCGTAATCATTGCGCTGGTCTTTGGCGTTCTGCTGATGCTCGGGCCACCCGTCGATGTCGAATCCACTATCGAGTCGAACATCTAATAGCATCACTTAGGTGAAAATTTTTTGTTCCGTTCCAGCAGTATGGACTGGCTGGATTTGTTTCCGGCTTATCCTCATCGGACTACTGAAATGGAATTACGTCCCGCTAGGAGATATCTCCTATTACTTCTCCGGGCGTTTTGGGGCGAACTCCTCGGATATGACAGAGTACCCGCCCCCTGGCACGTGGCCTTCGATTCTCGTCGGCTGGTTGAGCGGCCCGAATCAGACCAGCTTTACCGTTATTTTTACAGGGCTATGCCTGCTTGTCGACGCCGCTTTCCTCATGGTCTTGCTTCACGGCTGGCGCCGCAAGCCGCAGGCCTTCGTCGCCGCATGGTTTTGGGTTATCTTTGGAACCGCAGTGGGTCAGGTCTTTGTCTGGCGCCTCGATATTTTTCCGGCTCTGGCGGTTGCTGCCGCAGGAGTGCTTCTTGGCCGCAACTCGCGGCTTGCGGCGGCGCTGCTTGGCCTTGCCACCACGATGAAGCTGTGGCCGGGCGTGCTCGCCGCAGGCCTGGTTGGCCGCTTCAATGCCCGTGCGACTTGGCAGCGCCTTAGCGCGTTCGTCGCTTCCATCGTGGGCATTTGCCTGCTCGTCATCGCCTTCAATGACGTCGAGCGCCTTATCTCCCCGCTGCGCTACCAAGAGGTGCGCGGACTGCAGGTGGAATCGATACCTGCAACGCTTCCGGTATTTGCCTCGCATCTTTTCCCGGACACTTGGTCCATCAGCTACGCTGCCTCCAAGAGTTTTGAAATCACCGGCCCTTGGGTTAGCGCGCTGTTAGTTCTTAGCAACGTTTTGACTTTGGCGATGCTGTTTTTCGCCATCGGTTTCGCACTCATGCGCTTCCGCAACGGCAACTGGGGTGCGCGCAGCACGCTGGCCTTTTTCATCACGATGATCTGCCTGCTATTTATCAGCAACAAGGTCTTTTCCACCCAGTACATCACCTGGCTCGGCCCAATCTTGGCGGTAGCGCTCAAGGATGCCTGGCCGCATGCTTCATCAGTTGCGCATCAACATATCGACGAAAAAGTAGGCACAGTGCTGCGCAACCTCGCACTGTGCACGCTTGCTGCGGCGGCACTGGGCACACTGGTCTACCCGTTCAACTATGACTCGGTGCTCGACGCGGGCCGCGGCGGCCTCTTCCCTGCCTTCTTGTTGCTGGCGCGCAACATGCTCATCCTCGTGATGACAGGCCTTGCTTTCTCTTGGCTGCGCTTGGAGCTCAAGCGCGAAAATACTAGCTCTACCAAGCAAGAAGCTCAGTAGCAGGAACTACTCAGTAATCCGTAGCTGGCTGATCTCGAAGAACTCCGGCAGCGGTGCCGTACCTCCCAGGCGGAAGATGCGCACAAGGGGGCGTAGGCGTAGCGAGCGGGTATCGCTGACCGCTTCGTTGTAAAAGCGATGAGCAAGGTGGATGCGCCCCTCGGCGTCGGCAAGCAATGCGGGACGCTCAGCAAAGCGCTCGTTGACCGCGATAGACAGCGCCCGCTCGTGGGCCGAACGCGTCTCAAAATGGCCCTGGGCAAGCTCGCTCGACTCCGCGCGGGAGGCAACCTCCTCCAGCTCCGGCGCTAGCGCTGCCACGACGGCGGCGCGGCGGTCAAGGGTGGCCTCCAGCTGCACCAAAGCCGCATCCGTGCGGATGTGCAGCGAGTTCAGCCGCTGCGCGGTGAAATAGGCCCACATCAAGATGAGCACGAGCGCGACGATCGCGATAACCAGTTCTACTGCCATAGTCTTTTCCTGCTCTTAAATCCGATGTAGATAAAGGGCGGCAACGCCCGCTGCTACTTGGTGCGGACCTTAGTTCCGTCCTGCACGGTCTCATAAACCTGCATCACGGCAGCGGCCACGTGGTCCCAATCGTAGGTGCGAGCGCGCTGGGTACCGGCTTCAATTAAAGCATTGCGCTTATCTTTGTCCTGCAGCACAAGGTTGAGCACCCGCGCCAGATCACGGGCATCCTCGTTGCGGAACAACGCACCGGCGGGGGTCTCAGAATCTGCGTCGCAAACGGCCGCAAACGCCTCAAGATCGGAAGCTACCACCGCGCAGCCTGCGGCCATGGCCTCTACCAGGACGATGCCGAAGCTTTCGCCGCCGGTGTTAGGAGCGACATAGATATCAGCGCGGCCGAGGATCTCCGCCTTTTCCACATCGCTCACGCGGCCAACGAAGTCCACGCCCTCGACCTCTCGCGGGCGGCCGCCGCCCATGACGGTGACCTTGACGTCCGTCTCCACCATCGTGAGGGCTTCCAGCAGAATATCCAGGCCCTTGCGTGGCTCGTCGAGACGCCCCAAGAATACAATCTCGGGCACCTTCTGCCCGGATTGGCCTGGCTGGCTTTCTTGTTCACGATCCGCCGCGACACGCTTGCGGGCCGCCGCGTACACGGAGGTATCCACGCCATTCGGAATAAGTACTGGGTCGCCGCCTAGCTGTTCTACCTGCCAGCGGCGGGCCATCTCTGAGACGGCAATGCCGCCGCGCACCTTTTCCAGGATTGGTGTGAGGAAAGGCTTGGCCAGCTTCAGCACGAGCGAGCTAGAAGCCGAGGCGTGGTAGGTCGCGACGATAGGACCTTTGGCTTGTGCCAGCGCCACCATGGAGTAGCTCGGCGAGTTCGGCTCGTGGATGTGCAGCACGTCGAAGTTGCCGTGTTCAATGAACTTCTTGACGTTGCGCTTTACCTGCGGGCCTACGGACAAGCGGGCCACGGAGCCGTTGTAGGTAATCGGAATCGCGCGCCCGCCCTTCATGACAAAGCTCGGCAGCTGTGTCTCCGGCGCTGCCGGGCCAAGGACCTCCACGTGGTGGCCTTGCTCGATAAAGACGGTGGCCAAATCCAGGATGTGGGCTTGCACGCCGCCTGGCTCGTCAAAGGAATACGGGCATACGATTCCGATACGCACTACTGCCTACTTCCTTACTTTTTACCGTTATCTTCGAGCTTTTCTTGGGACGTACGCTTGTCCTTGGCTGCGCGGCGTGCAGCGCGATCGGCCGCGCGGCGTTTAACGTCTACATTCCACTGCGGCTGCAGCATATGCCAGTCCGCCGGGTGGGCCTTGATGTTTGCGGCGAAGCCATCGGCCAGGCGTTGGGTGGTCTCCTGCACATTGGTGACCTCCACCTGCGGGCTGACGGAAAGGCCCCAGCCTTCATCCTCGAACCAGGAGTGGACCACGTGCAATGCTGCCCCGGTTTCCATGGCCAAGCGGGCCGGTCCGGCAGCCATGTTGGCTTCCTCGCCCATGAAGTCGACCGTGACGCCAGTGCGAGTGAGGTCGCGCTCGGCCAACAGGCAGACCACACCACCTGCTTCCAAGACTTCCTTGAGTCGGCCAAAAGGTGAGGTCTTCTCTCCTGTCAGAGCGAGAACCTCAAAGCCTAGGGACTCGCGGAAGTCCACGAAGGCGTCGAAAAGCACCTCCGGCTTGAGCCTTTCTGCAACCGTTGTGAATTGGCCATAGTGGCCCACCAGAAACACCCCGGCCATGTCCCAGTTACCAGTGTGTGGAAGCGTGAGGATGACGCCTTTGCCGCGGGCCACGGAGTCGTCGAAGTTCTCTAAGCCCTGCAAACCGGAAAGCAGCTTGGCGTGCAGATCCGGGTCCTGATGGATCGACGGCAGGCAGAATGCCTCCCGCCAGTAGCGCATATAGGAACGCATAGAATTGCGCACCAACTCGCGCGTGACGTTTTCTGGGCCCACCACTCGCGCTAAGTTTTGGCGCAATTGCTCCATGCCTCGGCCATCATCGCTGGCGCGGTCTGCACCCCAGTCAAAAAGGCGCTTGGCCCACTTCTCCGGCAACAAACGCACCAGCCGCCAACCGGCTAAATAGCCGGCGGCAGCCAGTTGTTCGCGGTTTAGTCCAGGAACAAGGGCCATGGGCGTTAATCCTTAAAGATCTGGGGTGAAGCGGGCCTTCGTGTCCTGGCGGGCGGCCTGGACCATGCGCTGAATGATGGTAAAAATGGAACCGAATACAAGGATCCACAGGGCGATCTCGATGGCGCCGGGAACGCCCAGGCCCTCCAAGCCGATGCCGCCGAGGCCGATGATGAGGCGCTCTGGGCGCTCGATCAGACCGCCGACCATCTTGAAGCCAGAAGCCTCGCCGCGGGCCTTGATATAGGAAATGACCTGCGAAGAAACCAGCACGATGAGGCAGGCCACCACGTGGATGGGGCGAGCGTTATCGACGTAGACCAGCCAGTACAAGATGGCAGCAAACAGGGCGCCGTCGGTGATGCGATCACAGGAGGCGTCGAGAGTCGCGCCAAACTTGGACCCGCCCGTGGTCATGCGCGCCATCGTGCCGTCAAGCATGTCGAAGGCCGCAAAGAGACCAGAGAGCACCGCTGCCGCGAACAGGTGATCCAGAGGAATGCAGACGACTGCGATAGCAATGGTGACAAGAGTGCCGACGATGGTGACCATGTTGGGGGTCAGCCCCATCTTCAGAAACAGCTTTGCCACGGGTTCCACGACGACTGCCGCTGGCTTTCGCCCGTGAACGCTAAGCATGCGAATCCTCCTCATCGATCTCCCGCCAGCCTTGGGCCAAAAGGGCGCGAGTCTCTTGTAATAACTGAGGCAACACTTTAGTGCCCTCCAAGACAGTCATAAAGTTGCTGTCACCGGCCCACCGGGGAACCACATGCAAATGTAAGTGATCTCCCACGGAACCGCCAGACGCCTTGCCCAGGTTGAAGCCCACGTTGATTGCTTCCGGCTTGGACACGCGCTTTAAAACACGTACCGCCTTTTGGGCGAAGGCCATCAGCTCGTGGGATTCCTCTAGAGTCAAGTTCTCCAGCTGGGATTCCTTGCGATAAGGCACCACCATTAAATGTCCCGAGTTATAGGGAAAAAGGTTCAGCAAAGCGTAGACATACTCGCCCCGGGCAATAATCAGCCCGTCCTCATCGCTGCCCTTGGGAGCCTCAACGAAGGGGTTCTTCGAACGCTTCGAGATATACGCCATTCGGTAGGGAGCCCACAGCCGCTCAAGGCGGTCTGGTTCCCCTGCCCCGGAATCGACGTATTGCTCGTTAGCGTCGTGCACTGATCAACTCTTCGTTCGGCTGTTCGTTGATGCGCTCAGCAACCCATGCGGCGATGAGCTCGATAGCCTCATCCACCGGCACGCCGTTGACCTGCGAACCGTCCAGGAAGCGGAAGGAGACGGCGTTGGCGTCGACGTCGCGCTCGCCGGCGAGCAGCATGAAAGGCACCTTGCCGGTGGTGTGGTTGCGGATCTTCTTCTGCATGCGGTCGTCAGAGGTATCCACATCGGCACGGATGCCGCGCTTGCGCAGCTTCGCAGCGATGGCCTCGAGGTGCGGCGAGAATTCGTCAGCGACCGGAATGCCCACGACCTGGTGCGGAGCCAGCCATGCCGGGAAGGCACCCGCGTAGTGCTCGAGAAGCACGCCAAAGAAACGCTCGATGGAGCCGAACAGCGCGCGGTGAATCATGATCGGACGCTGCTTGGTGCCGTCGGACGCGGTGTACTCCAGCTCGAAGCGCTCCGGCAGGTTGAAATCTAGCTGAACCGTGGACATCTGCCAGGTACGACCGATGGCATCGCGTGCCTGAACGGAAATCTTCGGGCCGTAGAAAGCTGCACCAGCTGGGTCCGGAACCAGCTCGAGGCCGGACTTTTCAGCAACGGACTGCAGGATGGAAGTAGAGCGCTCCCAAATCTCATCGGAGCCCACGTACTTGTTCGGATCCTTAGTGGACAGCTCCAGATAGAAGTCATCCAAGCCATAATCCTTGAGCAAGGAGATGATGAAGTCCAAGACCTTGGTCAGCTCATCTTCCAGCTGCTCCGGGGTGCAGTAGATGTGGGAGTCATCCTGGGTAAAGCCGCGCGCACGCGTGAGACCGTGGATAACGCCGGACTTCTCGTAGCGGTAGACCGTACCGAACTCGAACAGGCGCAGCGGAAGCTCGCGGTAGGAACGGCCACGGGATGCGAAGATGAGGTTGTGCATCGGGCAGTTCATCGGCTTCGCGTAGTAATCCTGCGGTTGCTTGGTGCAGTTGCCGTCCTCGTCGTACTCACCATCGAGCTGCATCGGCGGGAACATACCGTCGGCGTAGAAGTCCAGGTGGCCGGACTTCTTGAACAGGTCGCCCTTGGTCAGGTGCGGGGTGGAAACAAAGGAGTAGCCGTCCTGGATGTGGCGACGACGGGAGTGTTCTTCCATCTCCATGCGCACAACGGCGCCGTTGGGGTGGAAGACCGGGAAGCCGGAGCCAATCTCGTCCGGGAAGGAGAAAAGGTCAAGCTCCTGGCCCAGACGGCGGTGATCGCGCTTCTCAGCCTCAGCGATCATGTGCTGGTAGGCCTCGAGGGCCTCCTTGGACTCGAAAGCCGTGCCGTAGATGCGCTGCAAGCCAGCCTTTGACTGGTCACCGCGCCAGTAAGCAGCCGAAGAACGGGTCAGAGTGAAAGCCGGGATGTACTTGGTGGTTGGCAGGTGCGGGCCACGGCACAGGTCAAACCATTCGACCTCGCCGGTACGCGGGTTGATGTTGTCGTAGTGCGTGAGATCGCCTGCGCCCACCTCTGCTGCTTCATCAGAATCTGGGTCGACGTTGCCCTTGTCCTGAATGAGTTCGAGCTTGAAGGGCTCGTCGGCAAGTGCGGCCTCTGCCTCTTCGTTGGAAGAGTAAACGCGACGCTCAAAGCGCTGGCCAGTCTTGATGATCTTCTTCATGCGCTTCTCGATGGCCTTCAGCGCTTCAGGGGTGAAGGGCTTATCGGTCTGAAAGTCGAAGTAGAAGCCGTTCTCGATGGCCGGACCGATGCCCAACTTGGTGCCAGGGAACTCGGCCTGCACAGCCTGTGCCATCACGTGTGCGGTGGAGTGGCGGATGACGGCGCGGCCGTCCTCCTCGCTAGCCGCGACAGGAGTGAACTCTGCGTCGACCGCCGGGGTGTGCGAAAGGTCGTAGAGCACTCCATCGGTGCCGCGAACGACGACGACAGCCTCGGGCCCCTTGTTGGGGAGCTCAAGCTCTCGCATCGCTGCGCCTACTGCAGTGCCAGCAGGCACCTTAAAAGGCTCATAGTTCACTGGTACAGCTGGAATCATTTCCGCCATGACTAGTTGCGCTCCTTATGCGCTCACGCTTCGATCGACATACCTGGCCGACCAAAGCTAATTCAAGAGTTACAGCGTGAAAGTCTACCCTGCCTAGGTCTCAAGCAACGATTCGCCCCAGTACGACCCGCCTGAGGTTCCGGCAGGTACGTAATACATGGCGGAGCCGATGTGTGTAATCCATGTATTGAGCTGATCCTGCTCATCAAGGCGAGCCTGGATGGGCTCGAATTGCTTGGTTGGATCCTTCTGGAAGCAGATGAAAATCTGGCCGGCGTTGCTCAACTCGCCCGAGTTATCTGGCGATGGTGCCAAGTTGAAGTTGAAAGGTCGGCGCAGAATCTTCTGCTCTGGGTGGTCTTTTGGCGGATGGGCGCGGGCGACGTGCGAGGACGGATCGATGGCTTTCAATCCAAAGGAGTCGCGGGCTTCAAGGTCTACTGGGTCGAATTCATCTGTTCCGTGCATTGGCGCACCGGTGTCGAGCTTGCGACCAGTGGATGCCTCACGCGCGGCACGATCGAGTTCTTCCCAGGTGTCAAGGTTCATGTGGATGCGACGGACCACCATGGCGGTTCCGCCGGCGAAACGACCTTCGTCGATCCAGACTTGGTCCATGAATTCCTCGTGCGTATGAGGATTCACCGTGCCGTCTTTCTGCCCAAAGAGATTACGGGCAGTCTCCCCTTTTGCAGCCGAACCATTGGCGTGGCCAAAGCCCTGCTGTACCCAAGCTGTTTCCGCATAGCTTGAGCTAGCTCGAGTCATGTGCCGCATTACGAATGCGGTGGTTAAGGGATCATCACTGCAAATCTGCAGAACCACGTCGGTCTGGCCCCACTCCGGACGGAGCTTATCGCGGCTGTATTTACGAACATCGCCCAGCCATTCAGGCTTTTCGGCCCCTGTCTTGGCGAAGAAGCCTTCGCCCCAGCCGCACGTGATGGTGAGGCTGGCCGGTGTCTGAGTCAGCTCGGTTTCGAGGCTGCCGACTGGATTTTCAGCCGTACACAGGCGGCGTGCGTCCTCAGTCCACAAACGCATGAGCGCCTTAGCACCTCGTGCGGTGGTCTTCGTTTTGAGGTTGAAACCCACTAAGGCTACATGCGCCTGAGGTGGGGTCTCAATGCCTGCTTGGTGCTCACCGTCGAAGGCCACGATGTCATCGCCCATGATGGGGGCGGCGTCGGGCGCGGCGTCTTGTCCAGCAGACTCACTGCCCTCCGCGCAGCCCGCCACTACCAGCGCGCTCGCCGCTACAGCGCCACCCACAAGAAGTCCGCGGCGGCTGAGCGCAAGCGCCACATCACCCGATTGCGGTGGCAAGGAGGCTGGGCTGCCTGCCGTCTCGCTGGGGGTGAAGGATGCGGTGATTGGGGTAGATTCTGCAGACATCGTGATGTTTCCTCCTAAAACGGTATGCCTCGACGGTGGACCTTCTAGCGATGCTCTTAGTGAGCGTGCTTTGCTTCGCTAGTGTTAGCCGCCTCGCTCATGTGATCGCCGTGCATGTGCTCGCCACTCATCCCAGAACCGTGAGCATGGCCGTGCTGGTGACCGGACATGTCACCGTAGTTCTCATCACCAGCGCCAATTTCTCGAACCGGCAGCTCCCCTAGCTCAACCTTGGAGCCGTCAGAAAGCAACAGAGTGACCTCAACCTTCTCGCCGGCCATGACTGGTTCTTTAACGCCCATGAGCATCAGGTGCTCACCACCTGGCTTCAACTCAGCAGACTCACCAGCTGCAATCTTGAGGCCGCCGCTCTTTTCCCGCATGACGCCATCTACGACCTCATGGATCTGGTACATGTCAGCCTCAATCGAGGAAGTAAAACCGGTCACGGTGATGTCCTTATCAGAACCGTTGTGGATGCTGCCGAAGATAGCCGTCATGTCAGAATCCTCAGCCATCGCGCGAACGACACCGTCATGGATATGAATGTCGCCAGCTTCCGCGTGCTTAGATTCAGCACCAGAAGTCGCAGAGGAGGACGCAGCCGAGGTTGCCGCCGTGGACTCTTGCGAGGAGGAAGCGGTGGAATCTTGCTCACTGTTCGAGCAACCAGCCAAAGCCAAAGCACTTACGGCAACGGCAGACAAAACAAACTTGCGGGTCTTCATTAAAAATCCTTCTATATCTAGGAGTTGAGATCGTTGCTACGGCGCATCTTCGCACCTGCCATGATGACGGCCGCTACCACGGCAAAGAGGGCTACTGCGGCGAGAGCCCACTTAGCAGCGGATGGCAGACCACTTGGGTCTGCGGCATCGGCTGCATCGGCGGCAGACGAGGATTCAGCTACCTCATTGCCGCCTGCCTCACCAGCCACAGTGAAAGGTACTGAGCCGCGAGTAGCGTGACCATCAGAAGAAGTTATTTGGAAACCAACCTGGTACTCGCCCGGTCCTGGTTTAACGTCTTCGGGCACCTCGACCGTGAGTTCACGGTCATTGAGGGTCGGCTCGGCGTCGAAAAGCACAGCTCCGGTTTTAGTGTTGGTAACGGCAAAGGTATTGAAACCTTCTTTAGGTACCGCCGAGAATTCCAAAGTGATTTCCTGTGGAAACTCCTCAAGAGGAGCATCGTTCACGACGTTGCCGCCGATGACCGAGTCATGCGCGAGCGCGCTCGGAGCGGTCAGAGCCACCATCGATGCCGCAGCACTTGCAGCAAAAATACGGGCTGAACGGCGAAAATGCATGAAAGCCTCCTCTTAAGGCGGGGTGCGAACTATCGATCACATGCTATAGCCGCCGCACTCGCAGTAGTTAATTTCGCGCTTTGGTCAATGGGCGAGAGCAAAGCCTCGGTTGTGGAGGCCGTGGCTCTTTTCACCAAGTAAACCGCGCAGCAAAATTATTCAGCTTTAGCGACAGCTGCATAGTAGTCGCAGGCTTCCTCGGTTAAGTTCCCCCAACTATTGAAAATGTGTCCCATCACACGATCCGCAGCCTATATTCCCCTTATAAGGGCTTAGGACTAAGGACTAAGTAACAGACACTAGGAGGGATCAAAAAGAAGCCTTCCTGCGCAATGCATGGAAGGCTTCCAGTGGAGCGGATGACGAGACTCGAACTCGCGACCCTCACCTTGGCAAGGTGATGCGCTACCAACTGCGCTACATCCGCACTGCATTCCGGAAACCGTCTTAACAACTGTTTGCCGTGGTGCGAGTAGAAACATTATCGCGCCCCGCGCGAGTTTCCAAATCCGCTGGATAATTACCTATTTTCCCACAGATTCTAGGCCGCTTTTCGATGCCGCGAATAACATGAAGGTAATTCACCCCTGCACTGTCCAACCCGACGCTTATCGAGGATGCCCGACTGAAACTGCAGGTGGCAGCCACTACCTCCAGGCGATTATGGTTTACGGCCAAACAAGGTGTAAATTCATCCTCACACCAAGGTCCTATAGCTCAGTGGGAGAGCGTTCCGTTCACACCGGAAAGGTCGCTGGTTCAATCCCAGCTAGGACCACCATTTCTCAGCCGGCGCCTTGCATAAATGCGCCGGCTTTTGCGCGTCAGTCCCCAAAACCCGACCTTGAGGTCCCTCCCTCCGCTAGGCTGAGCCCATGCACACCGATATTGACGTTTCCGCGCACCTTGGGCCTGATACCCCAGGCATTCGACTCATCGAGGTATCTACCCTGTCTGGTTCCGCGACAATTGATGGGACCTCCGATGCAATGGGGAACGCCACCGACGCCGCACTCTTCCAAGGGCTGCGCAAATGGGGCGACGTAGTTGTTGTGGGGGCGGGCACCGTCAAGGCCGAGGATTACGAGGGGTCGTCGCCTGGCGCGGCACGCATTGCAGTGATGAGCTATTCCCTGGACCTTAACGTTGAATCAAAGCTTTTCCAGGTGGGCACTCCTCCCCTTATTTTGACCCCCGATGAGAAGGTGGGAACTGCGGCGGCGCAAAGGCTCGAATCGGCAGGCGCAACGGTTCTTGGTACCGGTGATGGCTCAATCCAATCTGTGGTTGCCGCACTTCATGCACAAGGCTGGACGCGCATTGTCTGCGAAGGCGGCCCGGGCGTCTACTCCGCCTTCATTGCCGCAGGATTAGTAGACAAGCTCTATCTCACACTAGATCCGCACCTGACATCCTCTGTAGCGCAGCCTCTGGTTTATGCGCGCGACGAGGAAACTGCGCAGGCCCCTGCACTTTCGCTTGAGCTTGAGAACATCGCGGCGGACGCGGACGGCACGGTGTTTCTGCGCTATGCCCATCGCGGCTACCCGTAAACTGCATGACGTGAGTTCTCAGAGTCCTGCCACTATCGACGCCGCCGCTTTGCCGCCCCACGCGCGTTCAGGGCACATCTTGACGATCGCCGCGTGGCCGCTGGCTCTGCTGTTAATAGTGCACCGGGTCTTCGTCGTGGCCCTCAACGGAACGCCGACAGATGACTTCACCACGGTGTTTAATGCCGTCCGGCGTTTCCTTGATGGCCAGCCTGTCTACGACCAGGCATACAATCACGTTGACCCGCTCTACCTGTACAACCCCGGTGCTACGCTACTGCTTTCCCCTCTGGGCATGGCCGATTTCTCGCTTACCCGTGGGGCTTTCATTTGCGCCAACGCTCTGGCGATTTGCGCGGCGCTTGCGATTCTCACGACTGTAGTTGGGTACTCGCTCCGCGGCCCTGTGTTTCCAGTCGCCCTCGTCGCCGCATTCGCGACTGAAGCCGTAATCAACACCCTGGCTTTTACCAATATCAATGGCCTGCTTTTGTTGGCGTTGAGCGTGTTCCTCTGGGGTATCTTGCAATCGCGACGCGGTCCACGAGTTGCAGCGGGCATAGCTATTGGCTTGGCCATCCTTATCAAGCCGCAATTTGCGCCATTACTGTTCTTGCCGCTGGTCAAGAAGGACTGGATCAACATCGCTGGCGGCGTCGCTGTGCCCGTGCTTTTCAATGCCATCGCTTGGCCACTTGTCCCAGGCGCCAGTGGCTACCTTGATAACCTCGTGCCCTACCTCGGAACCACCCGTGACTACGCCAATGCCTCGTGGCCTGGCGTACAGGCATACTTTGGCCTGTCTCCTACTGCGTATTACCCTTTGTGGATCGCGCTTGGAGTGTGCACGGCTCTGAGTATCTTGGGACTGCTTAAGTGGAGGGAGTCGGAGCCGGTATTCTGGGCCCTTACGACCTCGGGCGCCATCATGGTGGGCATTTTCTTTCTGTCTTCTTTGGGTCAGCAGTACTACTCGATGTGGCTATTTCCCATGCTGTTTACGGTCCTCCTCCCCCGCTCTGTGTTCCATACTTGGGGCGCTTGGGCTGCTGCGTTCTTCTTCTTGGCGCCTGTGGAATGGAGCTCAACACACTGGCCAGTCGCAGGCAGCTGGATGACCGTGTTCACCGCAACCATTGGTTGGGGGCTTCTCATCGTGGTGACCGCAGCTTCGACTAGCGGTTGGTGGCGTGAGCCAAAGGTTAAGCGCTAAACTTTTGCCATGACTGATTTCAAGCTCATTGCCGATACCGAATGGCGCAATCGACTCACCGACGAGGAATACTACGTGCTTCGTCAAGCAGGCACTGAGGCGCCGCATGTAGGCGAATACACCAATACCACCACCGAGGGCGTGTACTCATGCAAGGCCTGCGGCACGGAGCTTTTCCGCTCGACGGAGAAGTTTGAGTCGCACTGCGGCTGGCCTTCCTTCTTCTCCCCTCTCGCGGGCGACAAGATCATTGAACGCGTCGATAACTCCCTGGGCATGACCCGCACCGAGGTCCTGTGCGCCAATTGCGAGTCCCACCTAGGCCACGTCTTCGCCGGCGAGGGCTATGACACCCCAACCGACCTGCGCTACTGCATCAACTCGATATGCCTCACCCTTGAGGAGAAGCCAATCGGCGAATAGCACACTGCAAGGTTGCGCCCACCAATCACAACCACAAAATCCGCTTTCTTCCCCCGATACTGTCCGGGAAGAAAGCGGATTTTTCTCAGCTTAGAGTGTGGCTCTCGCGGTCAACGCCTTAAGGAAGAACCGCGATGAGCTCAGCAACATCCTTGACACGGCGGCCGGTATGGAAAGGAATCTCCTCACGCACGTAGTGGCGAGCCTCGGTGTAGCGCATCAGGTACATCAGGTCCACGATGCGGTGCAGCTCTGGCGCCTCGAAGGCGAGGATCCACTCGTAGTCACCCAGCGCGAAGGAAGGAACCGTGTTAGCGCGAACGTCAGGGTAATCGCGTGCCTGCATGCCATGCTCCATCAGAATGCGGCGACGCTTTTCCTCATCCATGGTGTACCAATCGTAGGAACGCACGAATGGGTAGACCGCGATCCAATCACCAGGTTCCTCACCCATGATGAAGGAAGGCAGGTGGGACTTGTTGAACTCCGCTGGGCGGTGCAGTGCATTACCTACCCAAGTAACCTCAGAGACCTGGCCCAGGGTGGTCTCACGACGGAAGTCAGCAAATGCCTTCTGGATGTCTGCGAATTCCTCCGCGTGCCACCAAATCATAAAGTCTGCAGAGTCACGCATGCCGGAGAGATCGTAGATACCTCGGACGGTGAGCTTGCCCTCTTCCTCGAGCTTCTTGAAGAACTCCTGCGCTTGGGTAACAATCTCCGCGCGCTCCGTGCCCAGCGCACCCGGGATCACCTTGAATACCGCATGCTGGGAGTACTGCTGCATAGAGTTGAGCTCTTGGAAATTAACCTTCGCCATGGTGGACATTCTCCTTTGAAAATGGATGCGATTCGCGCTCTCTTTATGGGGCGAGACCCCCAAAGAGAACTAGATACCCATCCATCATAAGTTGGATAAAGCCCTATTTCCATCTTTCCCTCAGTTAGTAGCGAAACATAGTCAACTTCCCTGCAAAAATTGCCTACCAGCTCATCCCGCTACGGCGCGCCTTCGCCCTCTACCGGCTGGAAAACTATAGCTTGAACGACGTGAGCAATTCCGACGTAACTTCGAGCAACCTTGCAGGCGCACCGACAAGCCTGCACGAGCACGCCGCCGCCAAAGCTTCTTCCGCATCTGAAGAGGACACCACCCCGGCAGTTTTCAACGCCGCCGTTGAGTCCATGCATGCGGCTCGTCTTCGCCCCGAAATCACGCTGGGAACAATCCGCCCACCACAGCGCCTCGCTCCGTACAGCCACGCCATCGGACTAGAAGTTGACGACGCACAAGATTCGGACGTCGATATTGTCCCTACTGATAGCGACGGCGATGCTTTTGGCCGACTCATTCTCCTCCATGATCCCGGCGCCGAGGAGGCCTGGGAAGGCGCTATGCGCCTGGTGGCTTATATCCAGGCCGACATGGATGACGCAGTAGCGGGCGATCCGCTGCTTCCCGACGTCGCGTGGGAATGGCTGAACGAGGCCATGGCGTCCAACGGTGCAACACACACCAACCTCGGCGGTACGGTGACCTCCACGGCTTCCGTACGCTTTGGCGAAATCGGCGGCCCGCCCCGCGCATACCAGCTCGAGATGCGTGCTTCCTGGACCGCTGAAGGCCTAGACCTGGCGCCTCATGTCGAGGCTTTCGCACAGGTCCTGGCCAACGTGGCTGGCCTTCCGCCTGAGGGTGTCACGGAGCTGAGCCGCTAAGCGCTCTTTCTTCCCCCGGAGCTTGACTGCAGCTGCGCACATTTGCGCCACATGGGCACCTTGGTTATCGCCGTGGTGCCCATTGCCTTGTAGGCTGCAATCATGACTGAATTGCGGACCCAACCTCAAGACGGAATTCCCGAGGTACTTCGTAGCCCGGCAGAATTTGCCAGCGCTACCACCGCCCTCAGCGCGGGCACGGGTCCGTTTGCAATCGACACTGAGCGAGCATCCTCGTATCGCTTTGATGACCGCGCCTTTCTGATTCAAATCCGCCGCGCTGGCGCCGGTACCTTCCTCTTCGCCCCGGAAGGCAAGCGCAGCGAGTTGAGCGCCGCGCTAGCGCCCGTAATCAACGATCAGGATTGGGTCGTGCACGCAGCGCCCTCTGATCTTCCCAGTCTGGCGTGGCTCGGCCTGTATCCAGGAACCTTGTTCGACACGGAATTGGCCGCGCGCATGGCCGACTTCGCCCACCCCAACCTGGGCGCAATGATTCTTGAGCTTTTCGACGTCGAGCTTGAGAAAGGTTACGGCGATTCTGACTGGTCAGCGCCCAAGCTTTCCCCCAACCTTCGCGCCTATGCGGCTCTGGACGTCGAGTTGCTGCTCGAGCTGGCAGAGGCGCTGCGTGACATTCTGGCCGAAGAGGACAAACTAGATTGGGCCTATGAAGAATTCGCCGCGATGGTGGATGACTACGCAGGTGTCACCGAGCCGACTGAGCGAACCTGGCGCGGGTTGAAGGGTCTGTCCTCCCTGAGAACCGGCGAGCAATTGGCCGTAGCAAAGGCTCTGTGGACGCGCCGCGAGTCCATTGCCCGTTCCACAGATACCGCGCCGAATAGAGTTCTGCCGCACCGCGTGCTCATTGATATTGCACGGACACTGCCAGATTCACCGCAACAGTTTGCTCGCATCAAAGGTATTCCGAGGAAGCGTTCCGGCTCCGCGCTGCAGTGGTTTGATGTCGTGAACAAAGCCCGCGCCCTTGACCCCCAGGATTGGCCGCGCCAGCAGCGAACGATCTCCCAGGTCCCGTCGAAGACTATCTGGGCTAAGGATTACCCGGAACTGTGGGAGGTTTTCCAAAACCTCCGCGAGGAGTGCGAGGACCTCGGCGACGAGGTCGCCATGCCCTGGGAACTCATCTTGAAACCAGCCACGCTCCGCGCAGTTGTATGGGCAGCTGGTTGTCCACCGAAAGCGAAAAAGCCTGGTTCCGTGGGCGGAATGATAAAAGGGCCACAGGATATCGCCCCCTTCCTGCGCGATGAAGGCGTCCGTGAATGGCAGATTGAGCTCCTCCAACCGATTCTGGAAGAAGGGCTCGTCTACGCCGGCTAAGCGGGGGCTAGTTAGTCCTGTTCCACTTCGTCAGCGCTAATGCCACCAACCCACTCCTCGATGGCGTCGGCAATCGCGTCAGGTGTCAGGTTGTTTTCTTCCAGCACCTCACCGCGGCTTGCGTGATGCGGGAAGTAGTTGGCCACGCCCATGCGGCGCACCGGCGTATCCACCTCGGCGGCGTCGAGAGCCTCCGCGATCATGGAGCCAATACCGCCACGGATAATGCCGTCCTCAACCGTCACCACCAGGTCGTGGTCAGCGGCAAGGCCAACCAAAGACTGCGGAACCGGGACAACCCAGCGCGGATCAGCAACTGTCACGTTGTAGCCGCGTTCCTCCAGAAGCTGTGCTGCGTTCTTCGAGCGCGTGCTCATAGCGCCAATAGCAACAATCAAGACGTCGGGAGTCTCCGCGGCCGCGGCATCTGAGTCTTTCGCATCACGAGAATCGTTGTAGTGGATGATGTCCACGCCATCGGCGAGCTGGTCCACTGCCTCGATATCGTCAAGCAGGTTGCCCTTCGGGAAGCGCACCACGGTGGGGCCGTCGTTGACCTCAATCGCCTCGTGGAAGAGCTCACGCAGACGCGCGCCGTCGCGAGGCGCAGCAATGCGCATGCCAGGAACGATGCTCATCAGCGCCATGTCCCACACACCGTTGTGCGAAGGGCCGTCGGAGCCGGTCACACCGGCACGGTCAAGGACGATAGTCACAGGCAGCTTCAGCAACGCGATGTCCATGATGACCTGGTCCACCGCGCGGTTGAGGAACGTGGAATAGATAGCCACGACAGGGTGCATTCCTGCCAACGCTAGACCGGAAGCAGACGTCATGGCGTGCTGCTCAGCGATACCGACGTCGAAGAAACGCTCAGGGAAACGCTCCTCGAACGGTGCCAGGCCTGTGGGGCCCGCCATAGCAGCAGTAATCGCCACAATGTCATCACGCTGCTGCCCAGCCTTGATGAGTTCCTCAGAAAAAGCCGCAGTCCAGCCAGGCTGCTTTTGCCCCTTGGCCACGCCCGTAACCGGGTCGATGGCGCCCGTGGAGTGCATTTGGTCTTTTGGCTCGTTGACGGCCGGCGCAAAGCCATGGCCCTTCTCCGTCACCGTGTGGACGATGATCGGGCCGTCATAATCGCGTGCATAGGACAACGCGCGCACAAGTGCATCAATGTCGTGACCGTTGATCGGGCCGACATACTTGATGCCAAGCTCTGGGAACATCTCCGTGGGCATCACGGTCGACTTCACGCCGTCCTTGATGGCATGGAGGGCGTCGAAAGTACGCTCGCCAACCCAACCCATTGACTTCAGGCGCTTCTTGCCCTGTGCCATGATCTCGTCGTATCCATGCTGCGCGCGGATGCGACCGAGGTTTTCAGAAAGACCACCGATAGTCGGCGAATAGGAACGGCCATTGTCGTTGACGATGATGACCGCATTGCGTTCTTTATCTGCCGAGATGTTGTTCAAGGCCTCCCAGCACATCCCGCCGGTGAGGGCACCGTCGCCCACCACTGCCACAGCATTGCGGTGGGACTGGCCCTTAATCTTGAAAGCCTTAGACAAACCGTCGATCGTGGACAGCGCAGCCGAAGCATGCGAAGACTCAGTCCAGTCATGCTCGGATTCGCCGCGATCGGTGTAGCCAGAAAGACCGTCCTTTTGACGCAGGGTATCGAACTTACCCACACGCCCCGTAAGCATCTTGTGCACGTATGACTGGTGGGAGGTGTCGAAGACGATCGCATCACGCGGGGAATCAAACACCCGGTGCATAGCCACAGTAAGTTCCACCACGCCGAGATTGGGTCCGAGGTGACCACCGGTAACCGAAACCTTTTCAATCAGACGTTGACGAATTTCACCAGCCAACTGGGTCAGTTGAGCTGGGGAGAGAGCCTTCAAATCGCGAGGCGACGCAATGGAATCCAGAATGGTCATGGAGCGGCCTTCTTCTCCTTCTTGTCAGTTCTTGTTCTTTACTACCGTACCCGTTCGCGGTCCGCGGACGGCAATCCTTCTGAGACGAAGTTTCCTATTCTTCCCCAGATCTTGCCCGCGCCGCGCAACGATATGCGTGGCGAGCGCCCCTCCTTAGGAGGCAGGCTGCAGCAGCGCCATGGTTTCAAAGTGGTGCGTGCCAGGAAAGGCGTTTACCATGGTCAACCGCTTCAGCGCGTAACCAGCTTCTTTCCATGCTTTGAGGTCGCGTGCAAAGGTGGCTGGATCGCAACCGACGTGTACAACGCTACGCGGCCCCGCCTGCGCCACCGCAAAGACAACCTCATCCCCGGCGCCCGTTCGGGGCGGGTCAAGGACTACGTAGCCCGGTGCAGGCAGTTGTGCCGCACAGGCCTCCACCTTTGCGTTACGGAAAGAGACGTCGTAAGCAGCGAGGCTTTCCTGCGGATGTGCGGCCGCTGCCGGCGAATAATCCACAGAGTAGATCTTCGGCGCCTGCGCCTGGGGCCGCCCAAGCGATGCGGTATCTGCAAGTGCATCATGCAGCGCCGGTACAAACAGGCCCACGCCGCCGTAGAGATCCCATGCCACTGCTGGCATGGCCGGATCTGCACTGCTGTCAGTCAGCCAGTCACGAACGAGTTGCGTGTAAGAATCTGGGGCGCTGGTGTGTGCCTGCCAAAAAGCTGTCGCGGGAAAGCGGAATTCATGGCCGTCAGCGGCTTGCACGACGTCGCCGGAGCCCTCGACAACGTCTAGGACGGTTTCCACGCGGCGCCCACGCGGGGCACGACGGGATTCGACTACGTGGCGGTTACCAGCACTGTCGATGACTACAATAACTTCAGCCCCCGGGGTGAAACGACGAGCATCGGCTCCCACGATGCCATCCACAAGGCCCGGCACCAGTTGGGTGCACGCAACGTCGGTGACGAGTTCGGTGGAAGATTTCTTCCGCAATCCAGCGCACCCTTGCTTGTCGACGCCGAGCCTGACGCGCGTGCGCCATCCGCGCTGCGGGCTAAGTTCCTGGGCCACGACGTCTAATGCGGCTAGCTCGGAGTCATCGAGCTTGGCCACGCGACGAAGCTGATCGATCAAGACCTCGACTTTGATTTCCGCCTCTTTGGATGGGTCGAGTTCGTGAAAATCACAGCATCCCGCCCCGCGCGCGGCCGCTGGGCAGCTGGACGCGACGCGCAATGGACCAGCTTCAACAACGTCCACTAACTCGGAGTCAATGAAGGACTTCTTGACCTTCCTAGCCACTACCCGGACTTTATCGCCAGGGAAAGCTCCTGGGACAAAGACCACGCGACCATCCTCAGCGTGCGCGATGCCCACGCCGCCGTGCGCCATACGCTCGACTCCTAGGAGGAGTTCTTCACCTTTAGAGGGGCCGGATTCGGATTCGTGGAACTCCGAGTGCGTGTGCGGACTAGTCATCGACCTTCTCCTGAATGGTTTCTTGGGCAGTTTCGCTCTCAGAGGGGTAGGCTTCCTCAACTGCGGCGTTGGCGCGGCGCACCATCCAAATGGTGAGGATGGTGACCAAGCCGGTCAGGGGCCATCCCATAAGGATGCGGACCACGCCCAAAGCGGTGGTGTTGTCAGCGTTGTAAATGGCGTTCTGCACGAGGAATCGCGCGAGGAAAATCACGGCCCAACCGGCCGTAGCAATGGCATAGGAACGTCGCGCCTTTACAACAGTGCGCCAGCGCATGTCCTCGCCGTTTATGCCTTTCCAAATGACGCCAACGAGCGGCCAGCGCAGCAAAATGGAAACTGCTGCAACAACGAAAAGCACCAGCGACATCCAGATGCCATAGAGGAAGTAGCCCTTAGCGTCACCAGTAAACCACGCGATTGCGGCGCAGATGCCTACGCCCAACAGACCTGAGATGGCCGGCTGCAGCGTCTCTTTACGGATGATTCGCCAAACCGCAATAAACACTGCGACGCCGAGAGCAGCCAACAACGCTGGGCCCAGACCCCACACGTTATTGACGGGGATGAGGACAACGACCGGAAGTGTCGCTGAGACAAGTCCTGAGAGGCCTCCCATCTGCTCCAGCAGTGTCGGCTCTACTACTTCTTGTTCAGTCGGGGCGGCTGAATGGCTTTGTGGGTTCGTCACGTCGGCTTTCTTGTCTATGTATCCACCGCTCATCAAAGCACTACTTCGATGAAGTGCTGTAGGGATGGATAGGGACGCAATTATTTATCGTCGCTATTGTCCTGCGCAGCGGTCTCTTTATTCAAATCGTTGATCTGAGCCTTCGCTTCTGCTTCATCACGGGCTGCCGCCGAGTTTGCCGCATCAGCAGATCCAGGCGCGCCGGAAGCCGGGGCACTTCCGCCTTCCGCACGCTGCTGCATGGCGGTTTGTACTTGCTCCGCTAATTGCTGCGGCAAGGTCACTGGCAGCGAACTACCCGCCAGAACTGGGTTCTCGCCACGGTAGACGAAGGTACGGGCAAAGACCTCGCGTCCTAGTGCGGCGAGCTCCTCTTGCTTTCCAGCAGGCGCTGCCAAAGTTAGACGGTACATCCAGCGTGGGCCATCAACACCAATAATGCGGATTTCACCGTTCGGGTTTGTGCCCACAACTTCTGTTCCCCATGGGCCGTTTTCTGGGTGGGCTGTAAATCCATCTCGGGTCAGCCCTTCGACAATGTCAACAGCAGATTCTGCCCATTGCCCTGGCTTGCGTGGGGCGGCGAAAGCAACCGGCGTCATGCGGCCGAATTCGGTGACGATGTGCAGCATCTTCGGGCCTTGCTCGCCCATCTCCACCTGCACCTGACTCCCCTTTGGCAGAGGAATGCGCATAGAACCCAGATCTAGGATTCCGACGGAGAAATCAGTGAAATCGAACTCTTCGATTTTTACAGAATCGCCGTCAAAGGGGCCAGAGTCACCGTTAACGGCGTCATGGTCGATGCTAAAAGCCGTGAACTCAGCCTGAGAAGCCGCAGCCGCAGCGCCAGCTTGGGCATCTTCTGCGCGGCTAGTGTGCCCCGTGCTAGCAGGGCTGCCAGCAGCGCCTACTTGCTCGGCGTCCTTAACTTCTTGGTCCTTAACTTCTTGGTCATCAGACTTTTTCTTAGAAAACGGCCACATAGCTGTTTTTCTCCAAACTTGAAACTCTTAAATAGCGGTTAATGATTATGAAGCGAGTCTAGACACCTGTCGAGCCATATCCTGCGGCTCCCCGGACGGTTTCGTCAAGTTCGTCCACCTCGACAAAGTCGACGAGCTCAACACGCTGGACAAGCAATTGAGCGATACGCATGCCGCGCTCAACGTGAAAAGTCTCATGTAGGTCGTGATTAATCAGACACACTTTAATTTCGCCACGATAATCAGCATCGACGGTGCCCGGTGTATTCACCACAGAAACTCCATGCTTGGCGCCAAGACCAGAGCGTGGGTGGATTAGCCCCACGGTGCCGAGCGGCAAAGCGATTGCAACACCAGTGCCCACCAGAACCCGCTCGCCGGGAGCGATGTCTACGGTTTCCGCTGCACACAGGTCTGCGCCAGCATCGCCCCTATGCGCGCGGTGCGGCAAAGGCAAGTCTTTATCCAAGCGGTGCACCTTCACGGGACCGAAAGGACTTACAGGATCAATAATCGGGTTGGTCTCATTCACCTGCCCCAGCCTACCGTGCTCCGAACGGTCGCTTCGTTACAACGTGAAGGGAGCGACTAGACTGGCAGACCGTGTCTATGAATACCGGTTCCGCTTCCCCATCCGCCAGCGGCTCTGCAGCCGCCGCCCCAGAGATCCTTTACAAAGAGCGCCAGTGGGTGCCCTGGTATTTCTGGCTGATGGCCGCCTTTGTCGTGGCTATTACTACCGCGACGGTAAGCCTTAACCGCAACATTTGGTGGGTTATCATCCCCGCAGTGCTACTAAGCGCAATCGCCATTTGGGTGCTCATCGCTTGGTCGGGCACGGTACTTAAAGTTGAAAAGGATACCGATGGCACTCGGTGGCTGACAATCAAAGACGCGCAGCTTCCACACGACGTCGTCCAGCGCTCCATGATCGTGCCAAAGACCGCCCGCCGAAACGCTCTCGGCCCCCAATTCGATCCGGCTGCATTCTTGGTGACGCATGGGTGGATTGACGAGCACATCATGCTGGTGCTCGATGACCCTGAGGACCCAACGCCCTACTGGCTCATCGCAACGAAGAACCCCCAGCAAGTGCTGGATGCCTTCCTCGACCCTGCAGCTCGCCCCAGCGCGCACTAGCTTTAGAAACACCACACCCCCGCATCCATCCGCTCGAACAGCGGAGTGCGGGGGTGTAGGTGTTTTAGGCCGCTGGAAGCGCGGCCTGCCAGCTTGAGCGAGCTGCCTTAACTATGCGCAATCAAGGCAGATAGCTTTTCCATCTTCCTCGTGGGAGAAACGCTTGTTGGACTGCACCAGGAAGCACACGGAACAGGTGAATTCATTCTCCTGACGTGGGATAACTGTAACGTTGAGTTCCTCGCCGGTCAGGTCAACTGATGGCGGCTCGAAAGCCTCAACAATCTCTCCGTCGTCGTCCATGCCGTTGTTGTCATTCTCAGCAGCCTTGAGGCCCTCGAGGGAGTCAGCTTCAAGCTCGTCTTCTACACGGCGACGCGGTGCGTCATAATCGGTGGCCATGTTCTACGCCCCTATTAGTCATGTGGATGGGTTGGTATTTATCGTGCGCATCCTAAAACACAATTGGCCTCATGTCATACTCATCCCGACTGAAAAGCGCTTGACTATTACCCCCGCAGCGGCGTTAAGGCCCCTTTCGAAGCCAGGAGCTGCTGAAACGATGGAGCGAGTTTACCCCCGCACACCCATGTAATCTCGCCCTCAGTGGATAATTTTTGCAGACCTGGATGGCGTACAACGGCTCCAGCCTCCGCCGCAACAATTGCCCCAGCGGCAAAATCCCACGGGTTGATACCGTGCTCGTAATATGCATCTATGCTTCCCTCCGCAACGCGGCACAGATCAAGCGCTGCAGCGCCCATACGGCGAATATCGCGCACGCTAGGCAACATGGAGGTCAGAAGTTGAGCCTGCGCTTGGCGACGCCCTGCTGCGTAGCCGAAACCAGTTGCCACCAGGGCAAGCGACGGGTCTGTCTCTGTACGGCACGCCAACTCGCGCACCTGCCCATCGGCAAACTCCACCGTGGCACCTTGCCCCAGCGCCGCAGAATACAAAGTCTCGCGTGCAACATTGATGACGGCGCCCGCGACAATCTCACCGTCGATGGCGGCTCCCATGGACACGGCAAATTCCTCAATGCCGTAGAGGAAATTCACCGTGCCATCGATGGGGTCCACAATCCATGTGACCCCAGTTTCAGAGGCAACGAAAGCCCCTTCTTCTCCGAAGATGCCATCGCCAGGCCGCTGGCTTTAGATGCTCTCAGCAATAAAGCGCTCGGTGGACTGATCCACCTCGGTGACAGGATCAACCGCGCTGCTCTTGGTCTGCGTGTGTGCCGCCAAGCCATCGCTGCCAATGATTTCGGCACGTTGGGCGCGAATACGTACCGCCGCTGCACGGACTGTATCGCGTGCGAAGTCACGCAGTTGTGCCAGATAATTTGGGTCATATTCACAGTTACTCATGCCAACAATTATGCCGTTGCCTACACTTAGGGCTTATGACTAGCACTAAAACTGGCCATTCCTTTGGCATCGACATCGGAGGCTCCGGCATCAAAGGCGCTGAAGTTGACTTGAACACGGGTGAGTTCGTGGGAGAGCGCCTGAAAATTGCCACGCCCAAGCAATCCACGCCTGAAGCCGTGGCCAAGATTGTCGCCCAGATCGTGGCGGAAAAGGAATGGTCCGGCCCGGTTGGCATTACTTTGCCTTCCGTGGTCAAAGAGCAAAAAGTTCTCACAGCGGCGAACATCGACAAATCCTGGATCGGAGTCGACGCCCAAGAGCTTTTTGCGCAATACTTGGACCAGCCTTTTGTAGTGCTCAATGACGCCGACGCTGCCGGCCTTGCCGAGGTAGCCTTCGGCGACGAAGTAGCACGCACAGGTTCCGTCATCTTCCTCACCCTAGGTACGGGCATTGGCTCGGCTTTCCTCCTCGATGGCCAGCTCTTCCCTAACACCGAGTTGGGCCACATGATGGTGGGCGATGCCGAAGCGGAGCATCAGGCTTCCTCGGCTGTAAAGGAGCGTGAGGGCCTCAAGTACAAGCAGTGGGTCAAGCGACTCAATAAGGTACTTGCCGAATACGAGAAACTGTTTAACCCCCACGCCTTCATCATCGGCGGCGGAATCTCCCGCAAGTGGGACAAGTGGGGCGAACTCGTAGGCATTGACACCCCCGTTGCCCCAGCGCAGCTGCGCAATCGGGCCGGAATCGTCGGTGCCGCTATGGCCGCGCAGCAGAACTTGCACCCATAGGGTAATCTCCAAAGATCCACAGTAGAATCGACCCCAGTTCACCGCCTCGCGGCGAAGATCATCTATACTGGGCCGTCGATCCAAAGTTAAACAGCTAACGGCGTGCCTCTCCTGCGCAAATGAGGGCTGGATTAGCATTAACCTCAGTGGTCGCGACTATCGCGACCCAAGCTGTTTTTCAATCACAAGCAAGTCGAAAGGGCGTACGTGGCAGCCACTGATTCTTCAGACCAGGTACTCGGCGAGGGCGGAGAAGCCACCGAGGCATCTGCACCTGTCAAGAAGACCGCCAAAAAGACGGCCAAGAAAACCGCAAAGAAGACGGCCAAAAAGACCGCGAAGAAAACGGCTAAAAAGACTGCTAAGAAGACGGCCAAGAAGACAACTCGCAAGACTGCGAAGAAATCTGCCAAGAAGACCGTCCGCAAGTCTGCGCAGAAGGCCGCAGCCGCTCCTGAGGAAAAGCAGGAGAAGCTCGAGACCGCTTCTGACGAGCTCGAAGACGAGCTGGTAGATGACGCCGACCAGGATGACGCGGACTTCGATCCGGATAACGCGGACATGGACGATGACGAGTTCGGCGATGCTGAGGACGAGCTCGATGCGGATGAGGACGATGAAGACGACGATGAGGATTCTTCTTCCGTCTGGGACGAGGAAGAATCCGCTGCCCTGCGCCAGGCGCGCAAGGACGCACAGCTGACCGCATCTGCTGACTCCGTCCGCGCTTACCTCAAGCAGATCGGTAAGGTCGCCCTCCTTAACGCTGAGCAAGAGGTCTCCCTAGCAAAGCGCATTGAGGCTGGCCTCTACGCGCAGTACCGCATGGATGAGATGGAAAAGGCCCGCGCTGAGGGCGACAAGGCCGCCAAGCTCTCCCCTATGGAAAAGCGCGACCTGCGTTCCATCGCCCGTGATGGCCGCAAGGCAAAGAACCACCTGCTGGAGGCAAACCTCCGACTCGTCGTTTCGCTTGCGAAACGCTACACCGGCCGTGGCATGGCTTTCTTGGATCTCATTCAGGAGGGCAACCTGGGCCTTATCCGTGCGGTTGAGAAGTTCGACTACACCAAGGGTTACAAGTTCTCCACCTACGCCACGTGGTGGATCCGCCAGGCTATTACCCGCGCCATGGCTGATCAGGCCCGCACCATCCGTATCCCGGTGCACATGGTCGAGGTCATCAACAAGCTGGGCCGCATCCAGCGCGAGCTCCTGCAGGATCTGGGCCGCGAGCCCACCCCAATCGAGCTGGCGAAGGAAATGGACATCACCGAGGAAAAGGTCCTCGAGATCCAGCAGTACGCCCGCGAGCCGATTTCCCTGGACCAGACCATTGGTGATGAGGGCGATTCCCAGCTCGGTGACTTCATTGAGGACTCCGAGGCAGTCATCGCTGTCGACGCCGTATCCTTCACTTTGCTGCAGGACCAGCTCCAGGACGTGCTCACCACCCTGTCTGAGCGCGAAGCCGGCGTCGTTCGCCTGCGCTTCGGCCTGACCGACGGCATGCCGCGCACTTTAGACGAAATCGGCCAAGTCTACGGCGTCACCCGCGAGCGCATCCGCCAGATCGAGTCCAAGACCATGTCCAAGCTGCGCCACCCTTCGCGCTCGCAGGTCTTGCGCGACTACCTCGATTAAGAGGCCAAGCTAGCCCAGGCAAGCAACAAGATGCACACGCTTGCCGACGCCGCCCTCGCCTCCCCCGTTAGCACTAAGTTGCGTCGGGACGCGAGGGCATTTTGCATCTGTGGCACAAAGAAGAGTCCCAAAGATGAGTCCTAAGCCTCAACGTCATGGGTTCGCAGCCAGGCAACAGATGCAATCCAAGCTCCGATGACGAAGCAGATAGAAACAGCCATCATAAACGCGATACCGCGCACATCAGGAGTGTCATCTGCACCGAAGGCGGTACTGCCGAGCGAAATCGTCGACGTAACCATAGCCGGTGGCAGCAGCATCGGGATGAGCCGAATACCCCTGTAGAGAATTCCAACTGAGGCAATCGCGCCCACAAGTGAAATCGCCACGGGCGTGGCAAAGCTGCGAAAGATCATCGAGAAAAAGGACTGCCAGGCCCCGACTGCGAACGCCGGGATGATTGCTAGGAACAGCGCGCTCAAGTTGAGAGGCGGAATCTCTCCCTGTATTCCTAAGCCGCGTCCAATGCCTAAGGCCAGCGCGATGAACACCGCCTGCATTAGCGCGATGAGGACCATGATGGAGAAAAACTTGGCCGCGACTACTTCTCCCGCCGAGCGCGGTGAGGTCATAATAGTGTTCCAATTGTGGTTGCGGTGTTCTAGGCGCCAGGCAGCTGCAGCGATGATGGCCACTCCCACAGTCATAAAGATTAGGCCGTAGAACAGCGTTGCTTGGGAAAGATAGCTTGCCCATCCGGCATTAAGTACCGCCAAGTTGGCGTGATAATTCGCGGCACCAATGCCGACTGCTATAGACGGCACGAGGAAGATGACAGTCCATACGTAGGAGCGTCGAAATTTCAGCAGATCGATAGCAAACATGAACTTATTCCTCCTGGGAGTCAAGCGTGCGACAAAGCACGGTGAAGATGACGGTTACAACGGCGATGAACAGTACCCATGGAATCCACAGTGGTTCGATGCTCACTAGGCCTTCGGGGCGGAAGGTAAATGGGGCCAAGACTGCGTAGTAACCGAAGGGATTAATGAGCGTGACCGCGGTTGGGGAAAGCATTCCTGCCACACCGAGGAAGCCGCCTACTACCCCAGTGCTGAGCACTACGAGCTGGGATTCCACGCGTGCTGCCTGCCATAAGAAAATCGCCATCAGTGCGCACGAGGTTCCATATAGACCAGCTGCTGTGAGAACCCATGTGCCGGGTGAATCAATCGACTGTGCCCCAAAGAGGAATGGATTGGTCAAGACCGCGAGCAATTCAACTACCTTTACTGCGGCTAGGACAAGGGCTAAAGCTGCGAACTTCGCGCGGAGCAGACCACCGCGGCGGTACCCGGCGATGGAATTAAGCCGCCAGCCGCCGTGGAGATGCTCTACATCGGCTGCGCGGCTGGCTAGCAATGCCACCTGCACCGGAGTGAGGAAGGCCGTCACCGTGATGTAGCCAAGGAGGTATCCGCCCCATTGACTATGTGGATCTTGCTGAAATTGTTCGGCGGTGTGCTCACTCACCAGATTCATACTGGAAAAGGCAACGATGGCGAGCGTGACGGCAAGGGCAAGCGGCAGCATCCGGGTATGCCGCATCTTGGCATATTCAGTCTGCAGCATCATTGCAAGCCACCTCGTCCCGTAATCGAAATGAAGATCTCTTCGAGACTGCGGTGCGTTCTTAGTACCTGGTAGATGGGCACGCCGTGGTTGACGAGCTGCTCGCAAGCCCCCGCGACGTCGCGCTCGCTTAAGTTCGGGACCCGAATGCCGCCTTCTACAAAGCGCACTGAGATACCCGCGAGTGCTTGCGCCGCTTCCTTGGGGTTCGGGGTTTCGATATAGACTTCAGGCGGCTGGGAATGGAAAAGCTCCTGCTTTGTACCTTGGAAGAGCAACTGCCCGCGATTGATAATGGTCAGCTCACTAGCCATCTTTTCGATTTCCGAGAGAAGGTGGCTCGAAACCAATACCGTTCGCCCCTCATCGGCAGCGAGGCTGACGATGAGATTGCGAATCTCTTCGATACCGGCAGGGTCAAGGCCGTTCGTTGGTTCATCAAGGATCAGAAGCTGCGGGTTACGAACCATAGCCATTGCGATGCCGAGGCGCTGTTTCATGCCCAAGGAATAGTTCGCTACTTGCTTGTCCAGCTGCTTTTCCAGCCGCACGAGGTGCACTGCGCGATCCACGTCTTCTGCTTCAGCGCGTAGAAGCCGCGCAGCGATGCGCAGGTTCTCTCGCCCGGTGAGGTGCAAATAGGCCGAAGGCTGCTCGATGAGCGAGCCGGTGCGGGCCAAGGCCCGGCTGCGCGTCTTAGGCCCAAAAGGCTCGCCGAACAAACTGATGCTTCCCTCGGTCGGCTTTGCCAGACCCAAAAGCATTTTCATGGCCGTGGACTTGCCCGAACCATTCGGCCCCAACAATCCGTGAACGACACCGTGGCCAATTGCCATATCAAGGCCGTCGACCGCCTTGAATCCCTTATATTCCTTGGTCAAACCCTGAGTTTCGACAACATATTCTGTGCTCATAACTCAATAGTTGCCCGGCGCGCCTACGCCGCACATCGCCGCGAGGCACGATTTTGCGAGTCATACCGGGGTATTAGGAGCTAAGCAGGTCAGCACGGGAGACAAATCCTGTGCGATAGGCGAAAAGAGCTGCGTGTACACGGTCCCTAGAATTCGTCTTGGCGAGGACTCGTCCAACGTGCGTCTTGACGGTCGGCATAGAGATGAACATCCGCTCACATATCTCTGTGTTTGACCATCCCATCCCGATTGCTTCAAGGATTTCTTGTTCACGGGCAGTCAGCGATTGAAGTACCCGACGGTCTGCGCCGCTAATACTCAGTGTGTCCGTGGAGTCATCCCGCATACTGTGGACAAGGCGCTTAGTGGCGCGGGGTGAGATTACCGCGTCTCCGCGATAGACAGTGCGCAACGCGCTTAGTAGCTCCTCTGGCTCTGCGTCTTTGAGCACGAAGCCACTCGCTCCTGCTCGCAGCCCGGCTACTACATAGTCTTCGTCATCGAAGGTTGTCAGAATGATGACCTTCGTCTCCGGAAGAGAGGATGCGATCTCAGCAGTGGCGCTAATTCCATCGCGGACGGGCATCTGTACATCCATGAGCACCACATCAGCAGGCGTGGCCGCGCATTGGGTCAGCGCATCTTCGCCATCGTTTGCTTGCCAGATAACATCCATGTCTGGCTGCGAACTAATGATCTGGGCAATCCCGTGCAGGAAGAGAACCTGGTCATCTACCAATCCGACTTTCATTGCTTACTTCCCCCTTACGGTGGGTAACTCTGCCTCTACTATCCATGTGCCAGCATCACTGCGCTGTTGGAAGGTGCCTCCAACCAATTCCGCTCGTTCCTTCATGCCATCAATGCCATGTCCCTCGCCTCGGGCATCACCCGTATATCCATTGCGCACCTCAAGGCGGACGATACCTTCAAGCCATTCGACTAGTACGTCTGCTTGCCCGCCACCATGTTTGTTCGCATTGGTCAAAGCCTCTTGGACAATTCGGTACAGACTTAGTGACGTCGCGGCGGAAAGTTCTTCAGGTGGCGTTCCTGTGCAGCGATATCCCACAGCAATGCCAGCGCTTCTAACGCTGTTAATGAGTTCTGAAAGATCACCGAATCCCACCATCGGTTGAGTGCTGCGCTTTTCCCCTGTGCGCAGCAAGCCCACGACTCCCCGCATTTCCCTCAAAGAGGTCCTTCCCACGCGGGAAATAGACTTCAAAGCTGCTTCTTGCGCTTCCCTGTCTTTGGTGTAGAGCGCCCCATCGGCCTGGGCAACTATGACCGATAGCGAGTGCGTGACGACGTCATGGATCTCGCGTGCGATGAACGCCCGTTGTTCCGTCGAGCTTTTCTCGAATTCCAGGCGTTGTTTCTCTAAAGCACGCGAAATCTCTCGTGTGCGTTCTTCCTCTGCTCTCCTACGCAGTTCACCCACAAGCATGCATACCGCAAGGACCAGTAGGCTCCAGCCCACGAGGAAAAGGCGCCGCGCAATATCCTGTGCTGCTTCCTGTACCGTTTGGCTCACCCAAAATACGCCGACAAAATCCGCAGTAAGCATCCCTAAAGTCATTATTCGCCGTAGGGGCTCTTCCAGCCTGCGGCGAATAATGTAGGCGACCTGCCCCGCAAGGATTATGATGCCTACGGTGAGTTCCACTTGGAACAGGCTGGTGAAGAGCACCACTGATGCAACGAAGACCACCAGGCGCGGCCACCGCCTGCTAATAATTGGCACTAGCACAACCAAGGCGATAATCAGGTAGTCAAAGAGCGGCCGGGACATCAGGTCCCTACCGATGAGAGACGCCGCTCCGCACAAAAGCGACACCGCAAGGTCACGAATCATTCGCCTATCAGAAAAGACTTCCACGCCTCTACGCTATCCGGTTCGACGAGTTAAGTAGTCATGCCTGAGTACGATTTCGTCGGCCATTCTTTATCCAAGGCCGGGCCTAAATAGACCTCCTTCCCCACAATTTCAGGCAGCCGAAGATAGGAAATCTGCGCCCCAAAGTAATGTCTTGGGATACCGTGACGAGAGCAAGATTGCAGAACAGCCTGAGTCGAAACCCTCGCCGCCCGCCCCGGCGCGGTGACACACACCCTAGAAGTCACCGGACCCGTCGGACAACAGGTCACCGCCCAGTGGGTCGAGTTCCCCGCGCGACGCCTCACCGTCATCGAGATGGCCTCCTGCGCAGGCCTCTCCCTCGTGCCGCAGGACCTGCGCGACCCCGGCGCGACCACCACCTACGGCGTGGGCGAGCTCCTCCGCCACCTCCTCGACCGCGATATCGAGACCATCATCGTCGGCTGCGGGGACTCGGGCACCTCGGACGGCGGCGCCGGCGCGCTCGCCGCGCTGGGCGTGACAACCGAGGACGAACACGGAAACGAACTCGCACCCGGCGGCGCAAACCTCCGCCACGCACGCAGTCTTGACACCGACGAGCTGTACCCGCGCCTGAACGACGTCGACATCATCCTCGCCTGCAATATCCTCAACGTGCTCACCGGTAAGCGCGGCGTCGCCCGTGTCTTCGGCCCGCAGAAGGAGGCGACTCCCCAACAAGTCGAGGAGCTTGAAGCAGGCCTGGAGAACTTCGCCCGACTGCTCCACGACCATTTCCAGCCAGCGGCGAACATTGTGACGGGGCCGGGCACGGGGGTATTGGGATGCTTGGGCGCGGGGCTCATGGCCCTCGGCGCACAGGCGCGCAACCGCTTCTAGGTCCTGCTCGATGAGGAGTTGGATGAGCTGCTCACGCGGGCGGACGTCGTCATCACCGCCGAGGGCGCCATTGACTTCCAGACCCCGCGCGGCAAGGTCCCCGCGGAAATCGCGCGCCGCTGCCAGGACTCCGGCGTCCCGGTTCTCGCGCTCGCCGGTTCCCTCGGCCACGGCGCGCCCGCGGTCCATGACTGCGGCATTGCCGCCATCCAGCGCATCATGACAGTGCCCATGGAGCTTTCCGATGCCGTCTCCCAAGGCCATCCCTTCCTCGTCGCCGCCGCGGAGCGCGCCATGCACATGCTCCAGCTTGGCTCCGCCGTCGCCGGCCGCACGGAGGCCAAGCTCCGCGAGCGCTACCACGCGCCCGTCACTGCCCTTCCCGCGGCCTAACCGCCACCACTCCCCTTCTCATTTCCACAGCTCAACGCCCATTAATTTAGATGAAGATCCTCTCATGTTGGCTTCATCGCCCTTTCATGACCGGTCCCCATACTGGATCATGACCGCGAAGGTCACCCCACAACACCACAACACACAGCACCGGCCCGCACCGGGGGCCGGGACTGGGAAAGGACACCTCATGCGCTCCACTCCGACCTCCAAGACCGCAACCACCACCCGCCGCCTGTGCAACGGCGTCCTTGCCGCCGCTGTCGTGGCTTTAGGCACCGCCGGCGCTGACGATGCCCCCGAGCCAACTCCCGCGGCCACTTCCCCAGCCGACCTCGACGACGACCGTGATGACTGGGGCGATCTGGACGATGACCGCGACGACTGGGATGACCGAGATGACAACGACGATGACGAGCACGACGAGGATGACGGCGATGACGATGACGACGACGACCGCTTCGAAGACTAAGACATCCGACCCCGCGCGGTAGCCCGCCGCGCCCACCATCCTCCTAGCCGCGCACATTCGCTTGCGCGGCTTCCGCGTTCCTATCCCCCCCCCCAATGCCTGCGACCCCGTCGCTCCCCGCGGCGGGGTCGGAGCTGTTTCCACCCCCCGTCAGAGTGCCCCCCTTGCTGGAACCGGTGGTGAGGAAATAGGGTGGATTCAACAAATTGTAAACGTTTACATCAATCGTTTGCACACCACAGGGCGAAGCGGGGTGACCATCATGGCAGCAGAACACGGCCGTCCCACCCTCAAGGACGTGGCCCAGCGCGCCGGTGTCTCCATCGCCACCGCCTCCCGCGCCATGGCGAACAACCCCGCGGTGGCCACCACCACCCGCACGCGCATCCAGGCCCTGGCCGCGGAGATGGGATATCTCCCCAACGCCCAGGCCCGGGCCCTGCAGAGCTCACGCAGCAACACCATCGGGATAGTGGTGCCCAGCCTGATCAACCCCTATTTCGCCACCATGGTCTCCGCCGTGCAGAACGCAGCCGAGGGTGCCGGTCTGGCCACCATCATCACCAACACCGATGAGCGCCCGGAGACCATGGCCGCCTCCCTGGCCTTCCTTGCCAGCCACGGGGTGGACGGCATCATCTGCGTGCCCGATGAAGCCTGCGCGGACCAACTGAACAACCTGCACGCCCAGGGCATGCCCTTGGTCCTCATCGACCGAGAACTCACCGGATCCCCCATCCCCACCGTCATCTCCGATCCGCAACCCGGCATGGACGCCGCGGTATCGCTGCTGGTGGAGCACCATGCCCTGCCGATCGGTTACCTCTCCGGGCCGCTGAGCACCTCCACGGGACGTGCCCGCCTGGAAGCCTTCCAGCAGGCTTGCCGGAACAACGAACGGGAACCGCAGCTGGTCTTCCATGGTGGGTTCGAACAGGAGCAGGGCTATCAGGGTGCCACCCACCTACTCAACCACGGGGCCCGCGCACTGGTCGCCGGGGACACCATGATGACCATCGGGGTGCTCCAGGCCTGCCACCGGGCGGGCCTGAGTATCGGCGAGGGCATCAGCGTGATCGGTTTCGACAACCAACCCGTCTTCGCCCTGCAACCACGGCCCCTGACGGTCATCGACCAGCAGGTGGACGTCATGGCCCGGCAGGCCTTCACCGTCCTGCACGGGCTGCTGACAGGCACCAAACCTACCGAATCCACCCAGACGCACCTTGTCACACCCACTATCCTGATCCAGGGTGATTCCCTCATGAAAGGCCCACAACCATGACTGACATACCCGGTTCACCCGGTTCCATTGTTGTTGTCGGATCCATCAACGCGGATCTGACCACCACGGTCCACCGCCACCCCCACCCCGGTGAGACCCTCCTCGGCGGCGGTGGTGAGATCAGTGCCGGCGGCAAGGGCGCCAATCAGGCCGTGGCCGCCGCCCAGCTCGGTGCGGAGGTCCACATGGTCGGTGCGGTGGGTTCCGATACCATGGCTGACTCCGCCCTGGTGCACATGCGTGCCTCCGGCGCTGACATGTCCGCAGTCCACACCGTCGACGGCCCCACCGGTCTGGCCGTGATCACGGTGGCCGATGACGGTGAGAACACCATCATCGTCGTGCCCGGCGCGAATGCCAGCATGGACGCCGGCTATGTGGACCGGCATGCCCGGCTCATTGAACAGGCCGGCATCGTCCTGCTGCAGGGTGAGATCCCCGCCGATGGTTTTAACCGCGCGGTGGACCTGGCGCAGGGTCGGGTGGTGATCAACCTCGCGCCTGTGGTCCCGGTCGGCCATGAGCAGCTCCGTCAGGCGAATCCCCTCCTGGTCAATGAGCACGAGGGTGCCCTCGTGATGGAGATGCTCGGTGCACCCACCCCCGAAACCGATCCGTCCACCCTGGTGGCAGCCCTGCTGGGTCAGGGTTTCCCCACCGTGGTCATGACCCTCGGTGCCGATGGCGCCCTAGTCGGTGACGCCGAGGGCCTCACCGCGATCCCGACCCCCACCGTTGAGGCGGTGGACACCACCGGCAGTGGCGATGCGTTCGCGGGTGCGCTCGTCGCAAAGCTCGCCGACGGCCACTCCCTGGTGGAGGCCGCCCGCTTCGCCGCCCGCGTCGGTGCGTTCGCCGCCACCCGCCGCGGCGCGCAGGCCTCCTACCCCACGCTTGTCGACGACCTACCCACAGTCACCGCTTAACTCCCCCACCGAAACGAGAGTAACCATGTCAACCATCATCGAACCGAGGAAAGCCCCGGCCGCTGCGATCATCCCGCTGATGATCGCCCTGCTGGTGGCGGTGTTTGCCTTCCAGCTCAATGCCTCCATGCTCGCTCCGGCCCTGGCCACCATGGAGGTCGAACTGAATGCGACCCCCGCCCAGATCGGTATGACCCAGACCGCGTTCTTCACCGCGGCCGCCCTGTTCTCCCTCTTCCTGCCGCGCTGGGGTGACCTCATCGGCCGCCGCAAGGTGCTGATCGGCATGATGATCGTCACCGGCATCGGCTGTCTCGTCGCGGCACTCGCCCCCAATGTCACCGTGTTGTTCCTGGGACGTCTGATCCAGGGTGTGGCCGGTCCCACCGTGCCGCTGTGTCTGATCATCCTGCGCCAGCATGTGCCCAATGAAAAGCAGTACGCACTACTGCTGGGTGTAATCACCTCCATCAACGGTGGTATCGGTGGCGTCGACGCGATCGCCGGTGGCTGGCTGGCGGAACACTTCGGCTTCCGGTCCATCTTCTGGGTCATGGCCGTGTTCTGCGTGGCGGCCGCCCTGGCCCTGTCCTTCGGTGTGAAGGAATCCACCGCCGAGACCACCCCGAAGATGGACTGGCTCGGTGTGCTGCCGCTCGCCGTGTCCATCGGTGCCCTGCTGACCGCCTTCAACGAGGCCGGCAAGCTTGCCGACGCCAACTGGTTCCTCGTCATCGCCCTGTTCGCAATCGGCATCATCGGCATCGTCGCCTTCTACAACATTGAAAAGCGTGTGAAGACCCCCCTGGTCAGCATCGAGTACCTCGGCCAGCGCCGCACCTGGGCGCTGCTGCTGACCACCCTGTTGACCATGACCGGTGTGTTCGCCATCATGAACGGTCTGCTGCCCAACCTCGCGCAGGACGCCACCCATGGTGCGGGCATGTCCGCCGGTGTGGTCTCCTGGTGGACCTTGACCCCGTATGCCCTGGCCGGCCTGGTCTTCGGGCCCGTCGCCGGTATTCTCGCCGGCAAATTCGGCTACAAGATCGTCCTGCAGATCGGTATCGCCGCCACCATCATCGGTGTCGCCGGTGCCACCTTCCTCGTGGGCAGCACCTCCAACCTGGCGTACCTGGGGATCTCCACCTTCGTGGGTATCACCTACGCCGGTATCGCCAACATCATGCTCAACGGACTCGGTGTGGTGCTCTCCCCCGCCGACAACCAGGGGTACCTGCCGGGTATGAACGCCGGCGCCTTCAACCTCGGTGCGGGTATCTCCTTTGCCATCCTCTTCGCGGTGGCCACCAGCTTCGGGGACAGCAACGGTGGGTACGCCGCCGGTATGTGGGCCGGTGTGATCATCCTGGCGCTGGCGTTCCTGTGCTCCCTGCTCATCCCACGCCCGGAATCCATCACCGATACCGTGGCGGCCAGAAACCTGGCTGCCAATACCACCGACACCACCGATACCGCCCCGTGGGCAACTAACCCCGCACTTTGAGAATTAGGAGTTTCACCATGACCACCAAGATCATCCTCGACTGTGATCCCGGACACGATGACGCCGTCGCCATGCTGCTCGCCCACGGCAACCCGGACATCGAGCTACTCGGTATCACCACCGTCGGCGGCAACCAGACCCTGGCCAAGGTCACCCACAACGCCCGTGTCGTGGCCACCATCGCCGGCATGGACACCCCGATCTACCCGGGCGTGACCCGCCCGCTGGTCCGCCCCATCGAGGTCGCCGAGGACATCCACGGCGACACCGGCATGGAGATCCACAACTATGACCTCCCCGAGCCGACCGTAGGCGTTGAGGACACCCACGCGGTGGACTTCATCATCGACACGGTGATGAACAACGAACCGGGCACCGTCGCCCTGGTTCCCACCGGCCCGCTGACCAACATCGCGCTGGCGGTGCGCAAGGAACCCCGCATCGCCGAACGCGTCAAGGAGGTCGTCCTCATGGGTGGCGGCTACCACGTCGGCAACTGGACCGCCGTCGCGGAATTCAACATCAAGATCGACCCGGAGGCCGCCCACATCGTCTTCAACGAGTCCTGGCCCCTGACCATGGTCGGTCTGGATCTCACCCACCAGGCGCTGGCCACCCCGGAGGTGGAGGAAAAACTCGCCGCACTGGGCACCGCGACGGGCGACTTCGTCGTCGCACTTTTCGACGCCTTCCGCAAGAACTACCAAGACGCCCAGGGATTCGACAACCCACCCGTCCACGACCCCTGCGCCGTGGCCTACCTCATCGACCCCACCGTGTTCACCACCCGCAAGGCACCACTGGATGTGGAACTGTCCGGCGCGCTGACCACCGGCATGACCGTCGCCGATTTCCGCGCCCCCGCCCCGGCGAACTGCACCACCCAGGTGGCGGTGGATCTGGACTTCGATAAGCTCTGGACCATGGTTGTCGATGCGGTGAAGCGCATCGGTTAGGAACTCAACGCACAAGGGGGGACGTGAATGTCCCACTGCGTTGTTAGTAGTTCCACCCCAGGGCACCGAAGATTCATAGCCCGTCCATCCCAGTGGGCGGGCTATGTTTATGTCCGTTCCCGCCGTCCGAAAGGACAGTGGAACTAGTCGCTGGCTTCGGCATGGCTTATTCCTGTCCCTGTTAAGAAAATGATCCGGGGGGTGATGCCGCCGAAGACAGTGACATACTCAAACAGCTCAATAGGAACCTGACCCAGCCCAGGTGGTATGAGGTCTCACAGTAATGTAGATGCCAGTACTAAGTATGTCCGACCACCCCCAGCGATGAAGCTCAAATAGTCCAACTTCTAATTCATCGCTAGGAGGAACACACCCATGGCCTATGACTTCGTCATTGGCGTAGACGTCGGCAAATACTTCCACCACGCCTGCGTCCTCGATCCCCAAGGCAGGCAAGTCCTGTCCAAACGCATCAATCAGCATAAAGGCTCGCTCCGCAAGCTCTTCGGCCAATTCCTCGCCGACAACACCTCAGTCCTTGTCATTGTCGATCAACCCAACAACATCAGCCGATTAACCGTCGCAGTCGCCCAAGACATGGGGGCAGACGTTCGCTATCTACCAGGGCTTGCGATGCGACAGCTCTCTCGCATCCACGTCGGCAACTCCAAGACTGATGTGCGCGACGCCTTCGTCATCGCCCATGCGGGTCTTAACCTTCCGGACGCCCTGCGCAGCGTCGACCGCGTTGAGGAAGTCTTTATCCAGTTGAAAGTTCTCAACGGTATCGACGAAGACCTCGCCCGAGCCTACACACGCCTAATTAACCAGATGCGATCCGCGCTCGTGGGAACCAATCCTGCCTTCGACCATGTCCTGCGCGGACAGATGATTCACCGAAAATGGATCCTCCACCTACTTGCAAAATACGGCGGCCCCACCAAGATTCGACGCATCGGTAAAACACGCCTAGCAGCCTTTGCGCGCAGTCACAAAGCGCGCAATCCCGAGCCTGTCATCCATGCCATGCTTGCTGCCATCCACACACAGACCGTGTCCATTGCCGGCGCAGAATACCCCGAACTTAGCGTAGCAATGTCCGCCAAAGACGCACTGGCCAAACTAGCACATCGCAAGGAAATAGAAGCACAGGTACTCAAGCTCATTCAAGACATTCCTCAAACCGAGATTCTTTTATCCATGCCCGGCATCGGCCCACGTAGCGCAGCACAGATCCTCATGACTGTTGGCGATATGTCCGACCTCCCCGATGCAGCGCACCTAGCGTCCTATACAGGCCTATCACCACGGACAAATCAATCAGGAACGTCCATTATGC
>OJMC01000011.1_pt1 | contig 77507 bp, 73 predicted proteins | sample 1596731 | NCBI WGS metagenome assembly OJMC01 (sample SAMEA3904698, study PRJEB24821) | metagenome | biome: Builtin; feature: hospital; material: surface | place: USA | collected 2013-08-19
CTACACAGAGTAGATCGTCGGCAGCGTCAGATGTGTATAAGAGACAGGAGCGAGAGCGGGGAGGGAAAGCGAGCCTCGTCGCGCGGCTACTGCAGCGCCGAAGTCAAGCGCATCACGTTATCAACATAGCGGCGGATAAAGCCGCGCTCGTTCCATTCCTCCAAAGTCAGCTCGTGGCTCACAGCGCGATAGTTCGACGCCAACTGGTTGAAATCCTCGAGCAAGTTGCCCTTGGCCACGAGCATGGTGGACTCGTAATTCAGGCCGAAGGAGCGCATGTCCATGTTTGAGGAGCCGAACATGCATAGCGGGTCGCGGCCAGGCTGGTCAGGGTCCGCAATGATGAACTTCGAGTGCAGCACGAAAGGCTCTGGGAACTGGAAGATGCGCACGCCCGCCTCCAAAAGTGTCTGGTAATAGGAGGACTGCGCGTGGTTGACCATAAACTGGTCCGCTTTCGCCGAGACATAAAGCTCCACGTCAACGTCGCGATAGCACGCGGTGGTGACCGCCTCGAGCAAGGACTCGTCCGGTACGAAGTAAGGCGAGACCATCACCAAACGGTCTTTAGCGTGGTGCACCACAGAGTTGAACATTCGCAGGTTCGGCTCCGTGGTGTAACCAGGACCAGACGGGATGAGCTGGAGGAAGTTGGAGTCGTCGGTGAGTGCGTCGTCGTAAGGCAACGGCTCCAGCGAGAGCGCCTCTTCCGATTCCAAGTACCAGTCCACCGCAAAGACCGCGGACAATGAAGTCACCACCGGCCCCGTGAGTTCCACCATGTAGTCCACCCAATAGCGATTCTTGGATTTATAGCTGCGCTTGATCATGTTCATCGATCCGATGAAGCCAGTGTGGCCATCAACCACCACGAGCTTGCGGTGATTGCGCAGGTCGGGGCGGCGGAAGCGGAACTTGTGCAGCTGCAGCGGCAGCATCAAGTGCCACTCGACGCCGATTTCCGTCAGCTTCTTGCCAAAGCCCCAGTAGCCCTTGTACTTGAAGCTGCCAATCTGGTCTAGGAGCAGCTTGACCTCCACGCCGCGGGCGCGGGCGCGCTTGAGCGCCTGGTAGAACACGTCGGTGACCTCGTCCCAAGACTGGATGTAAATCTCGATGTAGACGTACTTTTCCGCCTTATCCACCGCCCTAGAAATAGCCGCGATGGCTTCTGCATAATCGCTGTAAATGCCCTTGTTGTGTCCAATGAGCGCCGGGAAACCCGTCAGGTTGCGGTTGAGAGTAATCAGGGACTCGACCTCTGGGGAGAGTCGGCCGCGCGGATGGTTAGGAGTATTCGCGGTGACATCTTCCAGCAGGTCATTGGCTTCTTGCTGGATGCGGTGCCGGCGCCTGTTGATATAAGGCGAGCCCATGAGCAGGAACAGCGGAAGGCCTACGAGCGGCAGCAACAAAATAGCCAGCAGCCACGCCGTGGAGCTGGAAGGGCGGCGGCCTTCAGGGACGAAACCGATGGCGACGATCTTGATGCCGTAATCGAGGATCAGGAAAAACAGCTGCCAGAATGACAGATCGATGTTTAGTGCCAAGTTCATGCCTGAGGAGTGCTCCTAACGCACGGAGTCGAAGTCGGGGAGGTCGTAGTCGGCCAAGAGCAAGCAGTGGTCTGAGGTCTTATCCCCGGCTCGCTCAACCATGTCTACCTGTGCGGACTGCACCGTGGCCGCCAAGGACCGCGACGCCAGTTGGAAGTCGATGCGCATGCCCTCGTTCTTTTGGAAGCGCAGCGACTTGTAGTCGAAGTAGGTCCAGCGCTGCTCCTCAGTAAAGCGTCGTGTCACTTCCTCCAGCCCGGCCTCCTCGAGCATCTGGAATGCCGCGCGCTCCGGCTCGGTGACGTGAGTCTTACCGCGGAAGGCCTCGATGTCCCACACGTCTTCGTCGCGTGGGGCGATGTTGAAGTCGCCCGTAAGCAGCAGCTTCGACTGTGCGCGGGACTCCGCGTAGCGAGCCAGCGCGTAGAGGAATTGCAGCTTGTAGGCGTAGTGGCGGTCGGTGATTTCGCGGCCATTGGGCACATACAGTGACCAGATTTCCACCCCGCGAATGCGCGCACCCACCGCACGCGCCTCGAGATTCTGTGGCTTTTCTGGGTCTTTGGCAAAGCCCGGCTGGCCGGGAAAGGAGGTAAAGACCTCCTCCGGCTCCGACTTGGACACGATGGCCACGCCGTTCCACTGGTTCAGGCCATGGTGAGTTACGTGATAGCCCGCGGCCTCGAAGTCCATGACGGGGAACTTATCGTCGGCAACCTTGGTCTCCTGCAGGCACAACACGTCGATGTCGTGTTTGACCAGCAGGTCCACCGCGCGCTGGACGCGGGTGCGGACCGAGTTGATGTTCCAAGTGGCTATGCGCATGGACTACAGGTTACCGCCTTTGCGCATGGCGTACCTATGTCGATGCTGTTCAATGAATCCGAGCTTGCCGTACATGGCCACGCCCGCGCTATTCGACGCCACCACCTGTAGGTATGCCTTTTCCGCGCCGTTGTCTTTGCCCCAGCCCAACATGTGGGAACCGAGGACGGTGCCGAGGCCGCGGCGTCGCCAAGCAGCAGCGACTTCGACGGCAGAGAATCCTAACCACACCGTACCGTCGCCAGACTCGGTGAGGGTGCCGCGGGTGATCGCGATGGTCTCGCCGCTCGGGGCGAGTAGGCGGCCAAATCCCATGGTGCCGTCGATGCGGCTGCGCAGATGCTCCAGCGCCTCAGGCGGCAGAGCCTGGCCGCGGAAGTGGTAGAGGTCGAGCCACTCTTGGTCTGGCTGTGCGTCCACGCGGAAAGTGATGCCCTCTGGAAGTGGGGCGCCAGCTACCTCTCCCTCGAGTAGTCGCACCATGACGATGACCTCGGGCTCTAGCTCCCAGTTTTCTGGGGACGCTGCGATGACGCGCTCGGCAGGCTTGCCGATTCGCTCGGGAATAGCCAGGCGAGTGGGGAGATCGTGGCGGGCGTAGAACTCATCGATCTCGTCCATCGGAACCGGGGTGAAGCCCGCCGAGGGACCCAGTGGAACCGCGGAATTGGAGCGGCCAGTCACGCCGTCACCCGCGCGCATGAGCCACTGCCCATCCTTGGTCCACGTGTGTTCCTTTCCGGGGAACGCTGCGGCGGTGGCCACCTCGACGGCCCGGATGTCGGAGTTGCGGACCATGCGCGGGGACAGGCGTTTGATGATCTTCAGTTCCTCCGCCGGGATCTCCACCGCTTCCAGCGAGGAGGGATAGCCGCCCACTTCTTGGGGGCGGATGACCAGTGGATCGAGGGAGAGGACGTGGCCGATGACGTCGGTGTGCATGCCGTCGATTTCGCGCCGGGCGACGACGCGCTCGCCGACCTCGACGGCGTCAGAACGGAAGATGTAGCTCATGTCGATTAAGAGTGCGGCCTATTTACGCGCCGTGGCCGAAGGGATCTTCGTCCTCGCCCGGCATCCAGGTCCAGCCGGCCTCGGTCCACCCGTTGCGCTTGATGATCTTCTTGGCCTGGCGCTTGAAACGGCCGGTGAGCACGTCGGTGTAGACGAAACCGTCGAGGTGGCCGGTCTCGTGCTGGAGCATACGGGCGAAGAAGCCGTAGCCCTCGATGGAGATGTCATTTCCGTGTTCATCCTTGCCGGTGACGCGTGCCCAGTCGGCGCGGCCGGTGGGGAAACCCTCGCCCGGCACGGAGAGGCAGCCCTCGTCCTCGGAGCCGTCGTCGGCAGGCATGCCCTCAGGAATCTCGGAGGTTTCCAAAACCGGGTTGATAACGCAGCCCTTGCGCATGCCGGCCTTGTCGGCCGGCAGCTCGGTACCTTCGGGGCCGTCGGTGTCAGGGCAGTGGTAGACGAAGAGGCGCTTGTTGATGCCTACCTGGTTGGCAGCGAGGCCGACGCCGTGGGCGACGTCCATGGTCTCGTACATGTCCGCGATGAGCTCCTGGAGCTCCGGGGAATCGATGGGCTCAGTGACCGGTTCAGTGGGATTGTGGAGAACCGGGTCGCCGTGGATAACGATGGGGCGAATAGTCATGCCCTACAGTTTAGGCATGCACTCCTTGTCAGACCTAGACGCCGCCATCTTGGAGTTCGAATCCCACGCGCCGCGCGGTATCGGACCCAAGGAGGAGGCCATCCGCACCCAGCTGGATATTTCACCGGTGCGCTATCACCAGCGCTTGAACGTGCTTCTCGACGCCCCCGCTGCCGCCGAGGCCTATCCGGTGCTGGTGGCGCGCTTGCGGCGGGTGCGTGACCAGCGCGAAGAGGTGCGGCGCGCCGCAAGGGGGAATGCCCCAGATCTCGACAGCTAGACGCTAGAGTTACTGTTGTGACTAATGTGAATTCAGATAACTCGGCAGAATCCACCCCTACCGATGCCCCAACCGATGCATCTTCTGGTGCATCGACCGGCGCTGCTGCCGGCGGAGCAAGCGGCCTGCCACTGCGCGGCCTTGCGATGGTGCTCATCGCCGTTGCAGTCATGCTCGGCATGTGGGGTCTGTACAAGTTGACCTCCGAGGACGCTAGCGATACCGCGTCTCAAACTGGTGCCTCTGAGGCCGCGACGCTCCCAGCTCCAGCAGAAGGCGAGCTGGGCGCGCAGGGCGGAAAACCTGGATCCGCGGCTCAGCAGGCTCCGGGCGAGTCTGCGCAGGCTTCCGACCCAGCCGCCGCAGGCGAGAAACGCGATAATGCGGGCAAGGGGGAAAACGCAGCAGATCGAGATGGCCACGATGGAGCCCAGGGCGAGGCTGCTAAGCGCGCACCCAAAGATATTCCGGTCAACGTCTTTAACAACTCGGGCCGCGCGGGCTATGCCGATGAGGAATCCACCAAGCTCAAGGACCGCGGCTTCAAGGTGGGCGAGGTGGGCAACCTGCCTGGCGACGTCCTCACCGTCCCGCAGACCATGGTCTTCTACCCAGCCGGTGACAAAGACGCAGAGGCACTGGCTCGCCAGACTGCAGCCGAGTTTTATGGCGCTACTGCCGTCCCAGAAGGCGCTGTTGCAGAATACCCAGCTGAGCTAGGTGAAAACTACACCAAGGGCAACGCGGTTGTAGCTGTCCTGGCAATTCCGCAGGCCTAGTGCAGCAGGAATAAGTGCAGCAATATAAAATTAAATGCCCAGTATGGTGACTGTGAAAGTTAGACTGAACGGGTGAATACTCCGGAAGAGTCCTTCGCCCGTTCTGCTGAACCCACACTGGGCGTCGAGTGGGAAGTCGCTCTCGTCGACCCCACCACGTGGGATCTCGTGCCCCGTGGCGCCGAACTGATTGAACTCGTCCACGCCGCTGCGCCTGAGATTCACTTGGAGAAGGAATTCCTCCAAAACACCGTTGAGCTCGTCACCGGCATCTGCCACACGGTTCCAGAAGCCGTGGCTGACCTTGCTTACAAGCTTTCCCACGTCCGAGCCGCCGCCGATGAGATGGGCGTTAAGTTGTGGGCTTCGGGTGGACACCCCTTCACTGATTTTCGTGAAAACCCCGTCTCCACTAAGGAGAGCTATTCCGAAATCATCAACCGCACCCAGTACTGGGGCAAGCAGATGCTGTTGTGGGGCACCCATGTCCACGTTGGCATTCGCCATGAGGATCGCGTCTGGCCCATCATCAACGCATTGATGACCAAGTACCCGCACCTGCTGGCAATTTCGGCGTGCTCCCCGGCTTGGGAGGGCCTTGACACCGGATACGCCTCCAACCGCACGATGCTCTATCAGCAGCTGCCCACCGCTGGCATGCCGTACCAGTTCCAAAGCTGGGAAGAATGGCAGTCCTACATGCGGGACCAGGCCATCTCGGGAGTGATTAACCACACCGGGTCGATGCATTTCGACATCCGCCCGGCTTCCAAGTGGGGCACCGTCGAGGTGCGCATTTCTGACGCCTCCTCCAACCTGCGCGAGCTCTCCGCCGTGGTGGCACTGACTCACTGCTTGGTTGTTCACTACGACCGCATGATTGATTGCGGCGAGGAGTTGCCGATTCTGCAGCCGTGGCACGTGGCGGAGAATAAATGGCGCGGCGCGCGCTATGGCATGGATGCCTTGGTGATTACGTCGCGCGAGACGGATGAGCGCTGGATTAAGGATGAACTGGCAGACCTCGTGGAGGAACTAACTCCGCTGGCCCGCGAGTTGGGCTGCGCTGAGGAGCTGGCCCTTATCCACGAAATTATCGATGATGGCGCAGGCTATGAGCGGCAGCGTGCCTTGTACGAAGAGACCGGCAGCTGGCAAAAGGTAGTCGAGGCGACCTGCCAGGAGATGCTGGACCGCCAGCCGTTGGAGCGCAATTAGCGCCCTTCAACGCGGGGGCGGCGCTTCGGCGCGCAAGCTACTTGACGCGAACGGTAGGGATCCTGGTCGTAGGCGCAGCATCCAGTTCGGTGGTGCGCTTTTGTGGCATGAAACCCCAAATTGCGTACACCGCGATGTAGAGGAAGCAAGCTAGTGGCCACACCAGGGAGGCCAATGGCTGGAAGGTTTCCAATGCGTCGAGGGTGCGCGAGGAGCCCCCTAGCCAGACCGGTGCGGCCACGAAAGGCAGTTCCACGATAAGCAGAGCCAGGAAGGACGCTACCGCGGCTAGTTGTGCGCCCCAGACTGTGCGCAGGCGCGTTCCGATGGCCTCGTTGACCGCCAGCATTACCCAAATGCCGAAGGGCACAACCCACACGAAGTGGTGGTACCAGGAGAAGGGCGAAACCAAGCAAGCGCTCAAGCCGGTTAGAGCAAAGGCTGCGGTGCTGTTCTTTCGAATCCACGCCGTACGCAGTGCCAACATGGTCACCATGACAATAATGGCCACGCCCAGCAGCCACAGCGCGGTATCGTCTTCGCCAGTGAGACGGGCGAGGACAGAACGCAGGGACTTAGCGCCTGGGGCATCGACTTCCCCGATACGGTTGGAGTTGAAAACCTTGTCCGTCCAGAAATCCTTTGCGTCGGGGACGAAGGCAACACCGATGCCGATAGTGACTGCGAAAGCGGCAATGGAGCCAATGGCCGCCCACCAGCGCTTCTGGAAGAGCAACGCGAGGCCCATGTAAGCCGGGGTGAGCTTCATGCCAGCGGCAATACCAATGCCGATTCCGGGCAGGCGGAGCTTGGTGGGGAGGAGTAAATCCAGAGACACCAAGAACATCAGCAGGATATTGATCTGTCCGTAGTAGAAGGTGCCGTTGATTGGTTCGGCAGCAAGACTGCTAACCAGCAACGCAATTCCCACCAGCCAGGTCAGCGGCCCGAGCCGATAGCCACGCTCGCGAATGACAAGCATGATGACAATGAAGAGGGCGATTCCCGTGACCCATTGCCAAATCACCATGAGATCGTGGTCACTGAAATCAGCCATCCATTCGAAAAACCAGCCAGCAAACGGCGGGTAGGTGAAGGGAAACTCATGGATATAGGGGGCGTCGTAAAGCTGGCCTCCCGCTTTCAAATCCTTGCCCGCCATTTGGTAAATCTTCAAGTCGAACGGGATCTTGCCAAAGAAAGCGCGGTCGCGGCCGGGATACATGCTGAAGCGGTAAATCACCAAAGCCGTAAATGCCAGTAAAAGAGTCAACAGTGTGGGCATACCGTAGAGTTTCTTGCCCTGTTTTCTCTTCATTCTGTGCATTAGCTTCTATGAATCCTTTTTCCGACGCATTGAACGAGTCGCTGGCTTGTCGTTGCGAGACATATTTTCAGCGGTACCGTACAGGCCTTCACGTCGTGCAATTCGTGAGGTGCGCTGTGCAGTCACCGGACTGGTGATCATTGCAAAGAGTACCAGTAACAATAAAATCCCTAAATCGCCACGCTCAGTCACGCGGAAGGAATCGGAGCCTGTGACGCGGAAAAACGCACCGAGAATAGTGAGAATCAAGCCGGTGGTTTGGGGCTTCGAAATGGCGTGCACGCGTGACATTGTGTCCGGGAAACGCGCCACGCCGATCGCTGCGGCGAGGACGAGCAAGGAGCCGATGAGAATTAAAACAATCGAGATGACGTCAGCAAAAAGGTGATAGCTCATTGCGGGTCCCTCTTTCTAAACCTGGTGACCGAAACAGTGGAGATGAAGCCCAGCAGAGCCACCACTAGCATCGCTGAGACCACCGTTGTGTTGAGCGTCCAGCAAATATAAGTGGCCAGCGCGCACTGGAACATGGCCACGAGGCCATCCATACCCACCAGGCGATCCAGTGAGTTGGGGCCCACGATGATGCGCCAGACAGTGATCAAGAACGCCACTACCAAAAGCCCTGCCGCAATGGTGAGCAAAATGCCATAAAGCTGCGGATCCATCAGGGGTGGCTCCTTTCAAAAATCTCAATCATGGATGCTTCGAGCTGTGCCACGTTGGCAACCTCCTTTTCGATCTCGGCTTCCGACGCCGCGTCCAGAATGTGGATAGTCAGCATGCGGTTCGCGATATCGATGTCGGTGACGGTTCCACCCGGCTGCAGGTTGTACAGGCTCACCGCGAGGGAGAGGATGAACTCGCTGTCGAGGCGCATCGGCAATTCCAGAATCGCCGTCTTGGGCGGTTCCTGGGGGCGCACCGCCAACCAGCCCACCTTCAGGGAAGCGTGGAAAAGGTCCCACGTCCAATGCAGCATGAAAAGGACGAGCTTGCCCCACGAGACTTTCACCCCGGAAATCGGCATCTTTGGAAGTGGTAGCGCTAAGACCACGAAGAGGCCTACCAACAAGCCACCCACGAGGTTGGCCACGGTGACCTCGCCCATGAGCAGGCACCACATGGCGGTGATCCAAGCTATGAACCACGGGCGGAAGCGGTGGCGAATGCCAGAAAATTTCATCGCTGCCCCTCCTTCTTCTCTGGTGCGCTGGTGAGCGCGGCGGGAGCCACGGAATCGACGCCGGGCTGCGGCTGCTCAATGGGGGAGCGGCGCTGCTCGAAGGAGTCAGCGTCGTTTTTGTATCGATCCTTCTGGATCAGGGTTCGGGAAGGATTATCAGCGTTGTCGCCCAGCACCGCATAGCGGTAGATTGTGTCATCCTGCGCAGACTCGGCCGCGCGGCTGGTCACACCGGAAATAGGGCCGGCTAGGAAAGTAATTGATACTGACGCCAGCACCAACAGGGAGGTGGAAGCCAGCATGCCGAAAGGCACCTTGCCCACGTCCTGGCGCTCTTCGAGCTCGATGACATCCGTGACGTCGGAAAGCGGCGAAGGGTGCGCCAATGCCATGTTGCCTTCTGGGGCATCGGCGCGGTCGCGCAAGAATCCCTTAGCCCACACCAGAACCATGACGTAGAGCGTGAGCAGCGAGGTCAGGACCGCGCCGCCAATCAGGACCCAGGCCTGCCATGAGCCCTCGTTCGCGCCGGCCTGCAGCAAGATGACCTTGCCGAGGAAGCCGGAAAATGGCGGGATGCCGCCCAGGTTCATGGCCGGGATGAAGTACAAAATTGCGATGAGCGGGGCGCTGTAAATCAGCGAGCCCAAGCGGCGCAGGGAGGAGGTACCCGCCTGACGCTCGATGAGGCCCACCACCAGGAAGAGCGCGGTCTGGACCAGAATGTGGTGCACCGCGTAGAAGATGGCGCCGGACAGACCCTGTGCGGTGCCGAGGGACACCCCAAAGATCATGTAGCCGATGTGGCTCACCAGCGTAAATGACAAAAGTCGTTTGATGTCAGACTGCGCCATCGCACCTAAGATACCCACGAGCATCGTGGCCAGCGCTACCCACATGAGCAACTGATCAAGGCCGCCGCCGGTAAAGATGGAGGTGCGTGCACGAATGATGGCGTAGACGCCGACCTTGGTGAGCAAGCCCGCAAAGACTGCCGTGACCAGGGAAGGCGCGGTGGGATAGGAGTCCGGCAGCCAGGCATCCAGCGGGAAGATGGCGGCCTTGATGCCGAAGGCGATGAGCAGCACCGAGAAGATCGCCGTACGGGTGCCCTCCGGGATGGTCTCCATGCGCATGCCGATTTGCGCCATGTTCATGGTGCCCACTGCCGCGTAGACATATGCGAGGGCGAGCACGAAGATGAGAGAGGAGGCCATCGAGACCATAACGTAGCCCACGCCGGCGCGCACGCGGGCGGGCGAGGCGCCCAGCGTGAGCAGCACATAGGAGGCCACGAGGAAGATCTCGAATCCCACATACAGGTTGAACAGATCACCGGCCAAGAAGGAGACGTTCACGCCCATGGTCAGCAGCATGTACGTCGGCAGGAAGACGGCGACGGGCTCGTCCTTGGAACCGTCGCGAATACCCTGCGAGATGGCGTACCACATCACTGAGAACAAGACCACGGACGAGGTAAAGAGCATCACCGTGGAGAGACGATCGGCCACCAGCGTGATGCCTACGGGTGCGTCCCAGCCGCCGACTTGCAGGGTCTGAATGCCCGCGGTGTCGGCGATCAAGATCAGCAGCGCGTTGACCGCTGCCAGCAAAAGCAAAGAGAAGAATGCGATCTGGCGCTGGACGCCGGGGAAGCGGGCGCACAGCATCGACAAGGCCGCGGCGAGCGCCGGGATGACCACGGGCATGGGGATGAGGAAGCCCGTATAAGGAAGCAGGAAGCTAACCAGCGGAAGCAGGGTCTCAGTCATCGTTTGCCTCCTTTACGGGTTCCTCGAAGAAGGCTGGGCCAAAGGCGTCGCCTTCCTTGGTGGCGCGGCCGGTGGCCGGGTCGTTGGATGCGTCATGATCAGGGGCCGCGGCGGCGTTGCCCGGGCGGGCGGCCAGGGCCGCGATTGCGGTATCTTCCGCGTCGTCCTCAATGACGTCGGCGGTGCGGTAGCGGTACTGGCGGTAGGCCAGAGTCAGGATAAATCCTGTCAGCGCCATGGAGATGACGATGGCTGTCAGGATCATGCCCTGGGCCAGTGGGTCCGCGATGTTCTCACCGTATTGGGCGGTCTCGCGGCCGTCGATAGGCGGCGATCCAGCCTGCCCGCCGGCCTGCAGGAGCAGCAGGTTGGCGCCATTGCCCAGCAGCAGAATGCCAAGCAGCATCTTGGTCATGGCGCGGTCAAGCATGAGGTACACGCCAGAGCCGCACAGCACGCCTGCGGCGAGGAGAAGGAACAGATTGGCTTCCATTCTTAGCTCTCCTTTCCGGTGGTGTGGGCTTGCGTTGTGCTTGGGGCATCGGGTTGCGCTGCGCTTGACGACGCCCGCGTGGCGCCCGCCGCGTTCTTCTCACGGGAGGAGGCTCGTTCTTTCTGGCGGCGCGCGAGCGAGCGGGCACGGTCACGGGCACGCTGCTTACGCATCTCCTCTTCCTCGTCAAGCTTGCCGCCGAGCGAGTTGAGGATGTACAAGGTCAGGCCCACCACGATGAGGTAGACGCCCGCGTCGAAGACCAACGCGGAGGGCAGCGAGACATCGCCTATGAGCGGCACCGCCACCTTGGTGTAGCCGGTGGTCAAAGGCGGGTGGTTGAAAGCCAGCGGCACAACCACCGAGCCCACCGAGATGAGCAATCCGGTGCCCATGGTGCGCCCGCCGTCGATGGGTAGCGCCTCGTCGAGCTCAGCGCGGCCACCTGCCAGGTAGCGCAGGATAAGAGCCAGCGCCGCGACCAAGCCGCCGGCGAAGCCGCCGCCGGGTGCATTGTGGCCGGAGAAGTAGAAGTACAGCGAGAGCGCGATCATCGAGGGGAAGAGCAGGCGCGTGGCGACATCCACCATGAGGGAGCGGTTGAGGGCCTGTTCTGATTCCACGCCTGCCGCCAGCCAGCGGCGCCCAGTGACCTGCAGGGTGGGGCGGCGCGAGTCGCGGGTGAAGGATTGGGTGCGATAAATCAGCGATGCGATACCCGTGGCGGCGATAACCAACACGGTGATCTCACCGAAGGTATCCCAGGCGCGCAGGTCCACCAACAGTACGTTCACGGTGTTGGCGCCGTGGCCGATTTCTTTGGCCAGTTCCGGCATGAACTCGGAAATGGGGTTAGAGCGGCGGGCATTGATGGCGAACATTCCCACGAGCGTCACGGTAAGGCCCACGCCAACCGCGAGCCAGGCGCGCAGGCGACCCATCTTGGGGTCCTGCTTCCACTCGGTATTAGCCGGCATGCGGCGCAGAACCAGCATGAACAAAACCATGATGATGGTCTCCACGAGCAACTGGGTCAGGGCTAAGTCAGGTGCGCCATGCAGCGCAAAGAGGAAGGATAGTGCGTAGCCGGTGACGCCAACGATGATGACGCCAGACAGCCTATTGTCCGTCACGGTGGCAGCGACAGCACAGACGATGATGATGAGCGCAGCAACGATCTGCCACGGGTTTTCCGCCACGATCATGCGTACGTTGGTGAGGTCGCCGCGGATGAGCATGATGACCGGCAGCACCATGAGGGTGGCGAAGATGATCGACATGTTCATCTGCAGGGAGCCGCGCTGCGTGGAAGCGGTGGTGTGCAGCGAGAGCTGACGCAGGCTGTTGATGACGGTGTCGTAGGCCTGGTCTGCTGAGCCCAAAGCCGGGTACTGGAACTGCCACTTGGCCAGTTCTGCGCGCTGCCAGTGGAGGATGATACCGGCCACGACGATGACTACGGAGATACCCAGCGGTACTGTCCAGCCGTGCCACAGAGCGAGGTAGGTGTGCTCGTCAGCGCCGAAGATGTTGTTGAGGTGCTGGTTGATGCCGAGGGAAAGCGGCTGTGGATTGACGCCGAAGAAGATGGTCAGGGCCGTAAGACCCGCAGGCGGAATCCACAACAGCGGGGAGAGCGCATGCATGTCGGCCACGGCGTCGGAAGTGCCGCGGCTTTGGCCCGCAGCGTCTTTCTTCGTGGCGAAGGCGCCCCACAGGAAGCGCAGCGCGTAGGCCATGGTCAGCATGGAGCCCACGACGACGCCCACCAAGAGCATGTTGCGTGGCATGCCAACGAGCAGCTCCTCGTGAAGGATGGTTTCAAGCGTGGCTTCCTTGGCCACAAAGCCCAGCAGGGGAGGGATGCCCGCCATGGACAGTGCCGGGATGATGGCAAGCAGGTATAGGCCGGGCTTTGCCTTGCCGAGGCCAGAGAGCTTGTCGATGTCGCGCGTTCCCGACGCATGGTCGATGGCACCAACGATCATAAACAGCGCAGCCTTGAACAGGGAATGCGCAAAGGTCAGCGCGAGGCCTGCTTGCAATGCCTCGCGTGAGCCAATGGCCACGATGGCGGTGATGAAGCCCAACTGCGAGACGGTGCCATAAGCCAAGATGAGCTTGAGGTCGCGCTGCTTGAGGGCCATCCAACCGCCCAACAGCATCGTTAAGGTGCCAAGCGGCAGCACGACGAGATGCCAGGTGGCCACCTCGTGGAACTCCGGTGCCAAGCGCGCAACCAGGTAGATACCGGCCTTCACCATCGCAGCGGAGTGCAGGTAGGCAGAGACCGGCGTCGGCGCGGCCATGGCGCCGGGCAGCCAGAAGTGCGCGGGGGCGATGGCGGATTTACTCAGTGCGCCGGCCAAGATGAACACGATGGCAATCGTGATGTACGGGGTCTGGGCGAGGCGGTCGAAAGTCTCGATCTCACTAAACGTCCACGTGCCCGTTTGGCGGCCGAGCAGGATGATGCCCATGAGCATGGCGAGGCCGCCCAGGGTGGTGACCATGAGCGCCTGCTGCGCGGCGTGACGCGAGGAGGCGCGTTCGCCGTAGTAGCTCACCAGGAGGTAGGACAGCAGGGAGGTCACTTCCCAGAACACGTACATCATCAGGAAGCTATCGGAGATGACCAGTCCATACATCGCGGTGGCAAAGCAGATCATCTGGGAGCCAAACATGGCCAGACGCCGGGGAGTCTGGTCGAAGTAACCCCAGCAATAGAGCAGAACCAAAGCGCCGACGCCCAAAATGATGAGGCTAAAGAGGGCAGAGAGCGCGTCCATGCGCAGATCGACGTTGAGGTTCGCGTCCGGCATCCACTCCATGGTGTAGCGCAGCGTGGCACCGTCACGGAAGGCGCCGGTGGTGAGTTGTTTGAGGACCCAGAAAAAGCCCGCGCCGGGGACAATAGCGAGTGCGCCAAAAGCAGGACGGCCAACAAAAAATATGAGGAAGGGTGCGATGATGGTGGCCAGCACCAAGGCACTCAAGACAGCTATCACAGCTAGGCTCAGGTCTCCTTCTCGTTCGGAGCCGCACGAACACAGTGGCGCACGTGTGACATGTATTCAAATTCAAGCATGCGCCGATGAACTCATCGCGGGCCGAAGCAGAGGCATCTGGCCGGTTAATGAACCACTTTGAAAGGAACCTAGGAAGGTGCCACTGGCAGCGTCAACGCCCCCTTTTCTCACCCCATTGACGCCGAGGGTGCAAGGGTGGATGTATGGAAGTCATGCTCCAAGCATTCACCGCAAGCGTTGAAAATTGGAGAAAACAGATTTGGGGGACGCATCACGAATGGCGCAGCCAATACTGGCGACTATACCTGCCGACTTTCTAAAAGTCACAGATTTTTAAGGAGGCAGTTATATATGGGGCTAGTTTGGCAGCACACAGGGGCACGCCGTCATGGCGTACCCCTTAAATAAAAGTACCTTTTGCTCTCTTAACTTGCTCTCTTAACTGATCTGGCAGGTTGGTTTTAGGCGAAGCGCTGGAGGAAGTAAGCCTCGGCAGTAGCAATCTTTTCGATCTCCGTTGGATCCACAGACTCGTTGGCGGAGTGGATGGTGGCCTTCGGATCCTCAACGCCGAAGAGTGCGATCTCGGCATTCGGGTGCTTCTCCTGCAGCTCCACGGTCAGTGGGATGGAACCGCCCATGCCCTGGGAGATGGTTTCTGTGCCGTAGGCTTCGGCGAGGCACTCGCCGAGCAGCGTTGCGGCTGGCTTTTCCGGATCAGTTTCAAAGCCACGGTTAGCCTCGAGGATCTCGACCGTGATGTGTGCGCCCCATGGAACGTGCTTTTCCAGATGAGCGGCGACGGCCTCGGCGGTGGCGCGCGGGTCCATGGTGGCTGGGGTGCGCAGGTTGAGGTTTGCAGCAGCGGTGGCCGGAACTGCGTTGACGGCCTCGGCAACCGGGGTGGAGGTGAAGCCGGTAACGGTAATTGCCGGGCGAGCCCAGATCATGTCGGCGATCTCGGTGGCGCCTGCCGGATCCTGGGAACCCATGATCTCGGTGCCGTCGAGCATCTGTGCATCGGAACGGAAGTCCTCCGGAGCGTAGGCACTGGTCTGGCCTTCCGCCAGCGGCCAGGAGCCTGCGCAGTCGACGCCATCGATAACCGTGCGACCATGCTCGTCGCTGAGAGAATCGAGTGCGCGCATGAGTGCCTTGACGGCGTCGGGAGCTGCGCCGCCAAACTGACCGGAGTGCACGCCCGCCTCGAGGGTGTCAACCTGCACGTAGATCTGCGCGCCGCCGCGCAGGGAGGTGGTCAGGGTAGGCAGGCCGGCCTTGGCATTGCCGGCGTCGGCGATGAGGATGGCGTCGGCAGCAAACAGCTCCGGGCGCTCCTCGATGAGGGCGGACAGGCCCTCGCCGCCGCGCTCCTCGGAGCCTTCGATGAGGAAGGTGAGGTTGAGGTCGGTGCCACCGTTGGCGTCGATCGCGCGCAGGGCAGCCAAGTGCATTGCGACGTTGCCCTTGCAGTCCGCTGCGCCGCGGCCGTACCAACGCACCTCGCCGGAGGCGGATGGGCGCTCGGTTAGGGTCAGCGGATCGGACTCCCACGGTTCACGCGGGCCGACGGGGACAACATCGTAGTGGGAGTAGAGCAGCACGGTCTTGGCGCCCTCTTTGCCCGCGCGCTTGCCGACGAGCGCGGTGGAGCCGTCAGCAGTAGGAATGGCCTCGACGTCGACGCCTGCTTCGGTCAATGCGGAGCGGACCCATGCGGCGGCCTTGGCGCACTCTTCTTCCAGACCTGGCTCATTGTGAACGGAGTTGAAGGAGACGAGCTCCTTGAGCTGAGCGAAGATGCGCTCGCGGTCGGCGGTGATGAATTCAGAAATAGCAGTCATGCTCACTAACATACCCGCCGCGTAGGGATGCCTGAACGTTTGAGTTTCTGCCCGTGTGGACTAGGGTTTATGGGTACTTAATTACAGAATCTAAATAGATTTCTCACTAGAAGGAATTCGGCATGGCACACAACGCCGCCCCCGCTTCGTCCTCGCCAGCTTCTGCTGGTCCAACACTGCGCGAGCTCACACTGCGTGGCATTCTCATCGGTGGACTGATCACACTGGTATTCACCGCTGCCAACGTCTACCTCGGCCTCAAAGTCGGCCTGACTTTTGCTACCTCGATTCCGGCAGCCGTCATCTCCATGGCCGTGCTGCGCAGGTTCGCTGGTCACAACATCAAAGAGAACAACATCGTGCAGACCATTGCGTCTGCCGCTGGCACCCTCTCTGCCATCATCTTCGTCCTGCCGGGCTTGGTCATGGTGGGTTATTGGAAGGGCTTTAGCTTCTGGGAGACTGCCGCGGTCTGCGCCATCGGTGGCGTGCTCGGCGTGATGTACTCCATCCCGCTGCGCCGTGCCTTGGTGACGGGCTCCGACCTGCCTTACCCGGAGGGCGTCGCCGCCGCGGAGGTGCTCAAGGTCGGCGCCGACAACGGCGCTTCCGCAGCCGCCCATGAAGAAAACGCCAAGGGTCTGCGCGTCATCCTCGTTGGCGGCATCATCTCCGCAGCGATGGCTCTGCTTGCCGCGATGAAAGCCGTGGCCTCGTCAGTGTCTACCTACTTCAAGCTGGGCTCCGGTGCCACCACCCTGGGCACCTCGCTGTCCATGGCGCTCATCGGTGTGGGTCACCTGGTTGGCCTGTCCGTGGGTATCGCAATGCTCGTGGGCGTTGTCATCTCCTTCTTCATCCTGTTGCCGATGCACACTGCTGGCGACATCGGCGGACTCGACGCCACCGCGCTTGCCGATACCGTCGACTCCGTATTCTCTGGTGAGATTCGCTTCATCGGCGTGGGCGCCATGGCTATCGCCGCCATCTGGACGCTCCTCAAGATCACCGGCCCAATCGTCAAGGGCATCTCCGAGTCCCTGGCCTCTTCCCGCCAGCGCAAAGCCGGCCAAAACGTGGACGTGGCTGAGCGCGACATCCCATTCCCTTATGTCCTAGGAACCATCGTCATTTTGATGGTCCCGATTGCGCTGCTGCTGTGGGACTTTATCTCGGGCACTGATATCCACGAGCACATGGGCGTGCTCATTACGGTCTCCGTCCTGTTCACCCTGTTGGTAGGCCTCATCGTGGCCTCTGTTTGTGGTTACATGGCGGGCCTTATCGGTGCGTCGAACTCGCCGATTTCCTCCGTGGGCATCATTGCTGTGCTCGCGGCCTCGCTGCTTATCGCCGCTGTTACCCGCGGTACCTCTGCGGATCCGCTTTCGCTCGTGGCCTACACCTTGTTCACCGCGGCGATTGTCTTTGGCATCGCCACGATTTCCAACGACAACTTGCAGGATCTCAAGACCGGCCAGCTCGTCGGCGCGACCCCGTGGAAGCAGCAGGTGGCACTCATTATCGGTGTGCTGTTTGGCTCTGTGGTCATCCCGCCGATTCTGCAGGTCATGCTCACCGGCTTTGGCTTCCAGGGCATGGAAGGCGCTGGCGAGGATGCCCTCGCTGCGCCGCAGGCTGCGCTTATGTCGTCAGTGGCTTCTGGCATCTTTGATAGCTCGCTGGATTGGAACCTTATCTTTACCGGTGCGGCTATCGGCGCTGTGCTCATCGTCATCGACGAGGTCTTGCGCAAGACCACTAGCAAGTACTCGCTGTCTCCGCTGGCTGTTGGCATGGGCATGTACCTGCCGGCCTCGCTGACCATCATCATCCCGATCGGCGCCATCTTGGGCTACTTCTATGACAAGTGGGCCGCCAAGCAATCCAACCCTGACTTCTCTAAGCGCATGGGCACCCTGCTGGCAACTGGCCTTATTGTTGGTGAGTCCCTGTTCGGCGTGGTCAATGCCGCCATCATCGCGGCCTCCGGCGGGGAGTCCCCGCTGGAGATTTTCGAAGGTGGCACCGTCTCCAACGTCCTGGGCATCATCTTGTTCGTGGTGGGCATCGGCTTTGCTTACCGCTGGACCAAGTCAAAGGTCACCAAGAGCTAGCGCTTTCCGGCGCTGCCTACGCCCCCGCCGTTCTTTTTCACACCCGCGCCGACCTTTTCGCACCCGCGCCTCTTCACACCCGCGCCTTTTTACACCCGCGCCGTTTACCGGCGCGGGTGTTCGCTTATAGCGTGCCGGGCAGCTCGTGTCCTACCTTGCACTCGTAGTGGGGGAGTGCCAGAATGGTCGCTAGCACTCCCGTAGGGCAAGTGCCAGAAAACCCCATCTATGTGGTTGAGGCTGGTCCACACTCACCAGCCGTGCCGTCGCGGGCGTCCGTATAGATACAGACGTGAGTGTCGTCCTAAACAAAACTAAGGAGCACAAACACAATGGCAAAGATTATTGCCTTCGATGAAGAGGCACGTCGCGGCCTTGAGCGTGGTCTGAACACGCTGGCCGACGCAGTTAAGGTCACCCTCGGCCCTAAGGGCCGCAACGTCGTCCTGGAGAAGTCCTGGGGCGCCCCGACCATTACTAACGATGGTGTCTCCATCGCTCGCGAGATCGAGCTGGAAGATCCTTACGAGAAGATCGGCGCTGAGCTGGTTAAGGAAGTCGCCAAGAAGACTGACGACGTTGCCGGTGACGGCACTACCACCGCTACCGTTCTCGCACAGGCACTGGTTCGTGAGGGCCTGCGCAACGTAGCCGCTGGTTCTAACCCCATGGGCATCAAGCGCGGTATCGAGTCCGCAACCAAGGCTGTTGTTGACTCTCTGCTCTCCTCCGCGAAGGAGATTGAGACCCAGGAAGAAATCGCAACCACCGCGGGCATCTCCGCGGCTGACCCGGCAATCGGTGCCAAGATTGCTGAGGCTATGTACACCGTGGGCAACGGATCCGTGAACAAGGATTCCGTTATCACCGTTGAAGAGTCCAACACCTTTGGCGTGGACCTCGAGGTTACTGAGGGTATGCGCTTCGACAAGGGCTACATCTCCGGTTACTTCGCAACCGACATGGAGCGCCAGGAGGCAGTCCTCGAGGATCCGTACATCCTGCTCGTTTCCTCCAAGATCTCCAACATCAAGGACCTCGTTCCGCTGCTGGAGAAGGTCATGCAGACCGGCAAGCCGCTGCTGATCATCGCCGAGGACGTTGAGGGCGAAGCACTGTCCACCCTCGTCGTGAACAAGATCCGTGGCACCTTCAAGTCCGTTGCTGTTAAGGCTCCGGGCTTCGGTGACCGCCGCAAAGCTACCCTGCAGGATATGGCTATTCTGACCGGCGGCCAGGTCATCTCCGAAGAGGTTGGTCTTTCCCTCGAGACCGCTGAGATTGAGTACCTCGGCCAGGCGCGCAAGGTTGTTGTCACCAAGGATGACACCACCATCGTCCAGGGTGCTGGCAACCAGGAGCAGATCGACGGCCGCATCAAGCAGATCCGCGCTGAGATTGAGAACTCCGATTCTGATTACGACCGTGAGAAGCTGCAGGAGCGCCTGGCCAAGCTGGCTGGCGGCGTTGCTGTCCTGAAGGTCGGCGCTGCAACTGAGGTTGAGCTCAAGGAGCGCAAGCACCGCATTGAGGACGCAGTCCGCAACGCAAAGGCTGCCGTTGAAGAGGGCATCGTTGCCGGCGGTGGCGTTGCGCTGCTGCAGGCTGCTTCCGCTCTGGATGCGCTCAATGATCTGACCGGTGACGAAGCAACTGGCGTCAAGATTGTTCGTGAGGCACTGTCTGCACCGCTGAAGCAGATTGCTCACAACGCTGGCCTGGAGCCAGGCGTTGTTGCTGACAAGGTTGCTTCCCTGCCTGCTGGCCAGGGTCTGAATGCTGCAACCGGCGAGTACGTTGACCTGATGTCTGCTGGCATCAATGACCCGGTCAAGGTCACCCGCTCCGCACTGCAGAACGCTGCTTCCATCGCAGCGCTGTTCCTGACCACTGAGGCTGTTGTCGCTGACAAGCCGCAGCCGGCTGGCGCTGGTGCTGGCATGCCAGATACTGATGCTATGGGCGGTATGGGCTTCTAATAGTCAGTAGACGCACCGCTTAGTAATAAGGCGCGCTGATGCCCCGTGAGGGGCGTTGGCGCGCTTTTGTCATGCTGTAGGCGCCATGGGAAGGACGGCGGGCAAAAGGGGTCAGGTGGGCGCCTGGAGCTACTTTCCGATGTTTCATCGCGCGTGTCGCTACCAACCTTTCGGCAAAAGTGTGCAGGGTCGCGGCAGACGCCGCTAGATCGAGACGTGTAAGGCTGGGCGACGGTCGCCGTGGAGGTGCCCCTTGCGGGGCCGTGCGCACTGCCTTTTCGGCGCGATGAGAAAATCTCCGCGCTGTTACTGATGTGGTGCAAGTGAATCGAATGAAATTTACGAGATCAATTTCTATCCCATGCACCCCATCGGTCAAGTCGGTGTGGCGGCTTCTGGCGGGGTCGATTCGCCCCCGGTATAGGGTAAAAAGTGAGGGGCGGAAAAAGTTTTTTTAAAGCATTTGCGAGCGGTTTTGCTATGTCGAAAACTAGCCAGGATCCGTTACGGGTGCGCATATATTCTTAAGTTGAGTCGGTGATCGGATCATTATTTTCGCTGGTAAATAAGTTTCGCCATCAATGTGTTTAATGTCATAGCCTCAAATCTGTAACGCGGCTTATTGCAAACTGGCGAAAATCTCACTCGCGTTTCAACTTGCCTTGTCGCCAGATTGTGACAAAATGGTTTCCCGTGACGCCCACAGAGGGTGTCTGCAAAACCGCAAACCCCTCCGGGCGTATCAAACTTTGATTCCCGGAATTCACATATAGGAGCTTCATAATGGATCTCTCCCTCGTTCAGACCCACCTCGACAACTTCGTTGACACCTGGAAGGGCTGGAACAGCGTGTTCACTGGCCTGAACGGTTTCCTGAACCTGTTCCTGGGCGGCGACGCTGCTCCGATCAAGGAGCTCTCCTCCACCTGGGAAGCCTTCAAGGGCCTCCACTCTTCCAAGTAAGACTTGGTTTCAATCTTCATTCGGTTTTTTAAATTTAAGGAGACACTATGTCTGACTTCTCTTCCCAGTTCGCAGCCTCCTCTGAGGGCATCCTCCAGCCGCTGAAGTTCATCTTCGACCTGGCCTACAAGATCGTTGGCCCGCTGGTTGAAGCTGCTGACGGCGCTTCCAAGCTGATCGGCATGTTCGTCTAAGAACATCCCTTTCGCGTAAGCGATTTCTAAGAGCCTCACCTTTTGGTGGGGCTCTTTTGCTATGTCTGGGTGGGGGAGGACTTAGGGGTAAACCGGTGGAGTTGCAGTGTAATTCAACGCGCCGAATGGTTGGGTGACCGGTAAACTTTCAAGTATGGCTGACATTAAAGACGACGAACTTCCTGAGATTGACCTTGCTAAGACCGACGGCTACGTCGTCGATGATTCTGACGAGGACGACCCGGCCCTCATCATGCCGGATGGCTCGCCAATTGAGACCTGGCGGGAGAACTACCCGTACGAAGAGCGCTTGTCGCGCGATGAGTATGAGAGCACCAAGCGTGCGCTCCAAATCGAGCTGCTGAAGTGGCAGAACTGGACCAAAGAAACCGGCCAGCGCCACATTATCCTTTTTGAAGGTCGAGATGCAGCCGGCAAGGGTGGCACCATCAAGCGCTTTAATGAGCACCTCAACCCACGTGGTGCGCGCACCGTCGCATTGGAGAAGCCGTCCCCACGTGAGTCGACCTCTTGGTACTTCCAGCGCTATATTCAGCACTTCCCAGCCGGCGGCGAAATCGTTTTCTTCGACCGCTCCTGGTACAACCGTTCTGGCGTCGAACGCGTCATGGGTTTTTGCACCGAGTCCCAGCACGCAGAGTTCCTGCGCGAAGTCCCGATGCTTGAGAACATGATTCTTGGCTCTGGTATTTCCCTGACCAAGCTGTGGTTCTCCGTTACTCGTAAGGAGCAGCGCACCCGCTTTGCGATCCGTCAGATTGACCCAGTTCGTCAGTGGAAGCTTTCCCCGATGGATCTGGCTTCCCTCGACAAGTGGGATGATTACACCCGCGCCAAGGAAGAGCAGTTCCGCTACACGGATACCGAAGAGTCCCCGTGGATCACCATCAAGTCCAACGACAAGAAGCGCGCTCGCATCAACGCTATGCGCTACGTGCTCTCTAAGTTTGAGTACACCAACAAGGACCACGAGGTAGTTGGCGAGCCTGACCCGCAAATCGTTATGCGTGGTCGCGATCAAATTGGTGATTAAATTCGATGTCTAGCCTCGTCGCCGCCGCCGAACTCGAGAGTGGCTTGTGGAGCGTACGCCTCACGCGTGCAGAAAAACGCAACGCGTTAAGCGTGGCGCTCTGCAAGGACTTGGCAATGGCATTAGACGCTGCGGTTGAAGCAGGCGCGTCGACAGTTCTACTTGAAGCAGACGGCCCCGTGTTCAGCGCGGGCGCTGATCTGACTTCCCAAAATTTTCAAGGCGAGTTGTACCCGACCCTTGAGGCACTCTTCGCAAAGATTGCCCGATTACCGGTCCCTGTCATCGCTTGGATCGAAGGCCCCGCTATCGGTGCCGGAATGATGCTCGCCATGGCTTGCGATATCCGCTTTGTAGCCCCGGCGGCATCCGCCGCCCAAGCCATCAGCTTTAGCTTGCCAGTAGCCAAAATGGGCATCGGCGTTGATCCTGCTACTGTGCGCAATCTTCAGCTGCTTGTCGGCGGCTCATGGGCCCGCCGGATGCTGATTGCCGGGGAGATTCTTAGCCTAGAAGACGCACTGTCTACTGGATTCGCGATCAGCGCAGGTAGTCGCGAGGAAGTTATGGCAGCGGCAGCGCAAATCGGCAAAGGCTCCCCACATACCTTGCTTAATCTCAAGATGGAGTTTGCCACGTCGTCGTCAAGCCCCTTCTCTGAAGAAGAGCGTAACGCTGCCCGTGTAGAAGCGTGGCGGGCGCGTCAGCAGTAAACCGTCCGATGCCCCTAGCTGCTAGAGCGTGGGGATTTCCTGCCGGAATTCCGAGACTATGTAGCAGTTAGGGGCGGTCGTAGTTTTAAGGGGCGTGCAAGAGAAAGCCGCCCTGATTGCCAAATCGTGGCGCAAATGTGAAAGAAATCGGCGCCAATTTGGCAATCAGGGCGGCTACGGGGTGAAGCAGCAGCGGGGGCTAAGCCCAGGGCTCAATCGGGTTACCCTGCCACACCGAGTTGGCAGGCACGCGGTCACCGCGCATAACCAGCGAGCCTGGGCCCACGGTGGCGGCCTTGCCCACCAGCGACGCCGGCAGTGCCACGGAGTGGGACGCTAGCGTGGAGCCGGCCTCAATGGTGACCGTGTCGAGGCTCATCACGCGGTCCTGGAAGAGGTGCGTCTGCACCACGGTGCCTGGACCCACGGAGGCGCCGGCGCCCACAACACACAGGTCGGTTTCCGGGAACCAGTAGGAATCAATCCACGCGCCGCCGCCAATCTTGACGCCAAGAGCGCGCAGACCGAGGTTAATCTCACCGGTGCCCAGCGTGTGCTGGAAGAACCACGGCGCAGCGACTGCCTCCACGAAGGCGTCTTGGAGCTCGTTGAGCCACACGAAGGCGGACCACAGCGGGTGGTCACCCGAGCGGTGTTGGCCCACGCAGATCCACTTCACGGCCACGGTGATCGCCATGCCGACGCCCCCGACAGCCGTCAAGATGAGACCGGAAAGCAGCCAGGCAACAGCGATGCCAAAGGAATCGACAAGGGCGTAAAGGCTGGCCAGAACACCGGCCAAGAGCATCGCAGAGGTCATTGGCGCGAGCAAGCGCATCGTCTCCACGACGCCGCGCGCTGCCTTGACCCCGAAGCCCGGGTTGTAGGTCAAAGACTCGCCCTGCACGCCGTCCACGTGTGCTTCGACGCGACGCATGCGCTCCGGCGGGGAGCCCCACCAGTTGGAACCGGACTTGGACTTCTTTGGCGTCGACGAGAGCACTGCAACCAGTGAGTTCTTCGACAGCTTGCGGCCTGGTCCCGTGATTCCGGAGTTGCCCACGAAGGAGCGCTTGCCCACCTTGGTCTCGCCAGTGAGCATCCAGCCGCCGCCGAGTTCGTAGCCGCCGATCATGGTGTCGTCGGCGAGGAACGCACCGTCCTTGATGTCCGTGAGCTTGGGGATCATCACCGCGGTGGAAATCTCCACGTCCTTGCCGATCTTGGCCCCGAGCGTGCGGAACCACAGGGGAGTCAGCTGCGAGGCGTAGAGCGGGAACAAGGTGGTGCGGGCATCGTCCATGAGGCGCTCGATGGACCACAGGCGCCAGCCTGCGGCCGAACGCACCGGAACGACGCCCGGCTTGAGCCCGATGGACAGAATCCGCACGCCCAGCCAGGTCTGCGCCATGTAGAAGGCGAAGGCCACCAGCGCGCCGAATGGGGCGAAGAAGAGGGAGCCGATGAAGTCGTTGCCTTCGGTTACGTGGAGACCCCACGCGACCAACGCCGCGCCGAGACCCAGCGCCACGATGGGCTGGATTGCGAGCAGAATCGAGGTCAGGCCGTAGAAGGCCACCCACCATGGGCGGCGCTTCGGCAGCTCGGAAGGGAATCGGTGCTTGGAGCGGCCCACCTTCTTGGCCGGCGAGCCGGACCAGCGCTGGCCGTCCTTGATTTTCTTCTTGCCGGTAACCGTGGAACCGGCCTCCACGTGGGAGTACTTGCCCACGTTGGTGCCCGGCAGCAGCGTCGAGCGCGCACCGACGCGCGCGCCTTCGGCAACGTTGATGGCGCCGACGTGGAGGATATCGCCGTCGAGCCAGTAGCCGGAGAGGTCCACCTCCGGCTCGATGGCGGCGTGGTCGCCGAGGGCCAGCAGGCCCGTGACCGGCGGCAGGGAGTGCAAGTCGACGCCGCGGCCAATCTTCACGCCCAAGGTGCGGGCATAGTTGTTGACCCAGGTGGCGCCGGCAATAGACCGTGATCCGGAGGCATCGGCCCAGCGCTCAGCGGCCCAGATGCGCAGGTGCGTCGAGCCGCCGCGCGGGTAGTCACCGGGCTCAATTCCACTGGTGAGAAGGCGTGCTCCGTAGCCGCCGATAGGGATGCGGCCAATTGGAGTGGCGAAGACGATGACCATGACAGCCACCAGCCACCACGGGGTGGTCAGCGCCCAGTCCGCGCCGACGGCGTGGGCGAGGTTGGAGCCCAGCAGCAGCCAGGCCAGCCAGGAGGTGGCAGCCAGGGTCATCACCGGGACCTGGATGAGGGTCTGCAGCGCGCGGGTGCGGCCGCTGACCTTGCGCACGGAGCGCGGGGCGACGGTGGCGGGGCGCTCCTCAGCGCCCCCGATGTGCTCGGCGAGGGAGCCGAGGCGTGGGTGGTCGTAGAGATCCCGCACGGCCACGGTGGGGTAGCGCTCGCGGATGCGGCCCACGAGCGTCGCGGCGGCCAGGGAGGTGCCGCCCAAGGAGAAGAAGTCCGCGTTCTCGTCGGAGACGGAAACACCGAGGGTTTCGACCCACAGCTGCGCCAGCCACTCCTCGGTCTGGGTAAGACCTGCAGCTTCCACACCAACGCCTGGCAGCGGCCACGGCAGGGCCTTCTTGTCCACCTTGCCGGAGGTGCGGATGGGCAGCTCCTCCATCACACAGATGCGAGGGACCAAGGCTGCAGGCATGGTCTCAGCGAGACGATCGTGCGCGGCTTGCTGGTCGAAGCCCTTTGCTTCGTCCTCGAGGGACACATAGCCCACCAGCACGGATTCGCCGCCTGGCGTCTTTTGTACGGCTACGGCCGAGTTATAGACGTTGGGCAACGCGGCGACGTTGGCCTCGACCTCACCGAGCTCGATGCGGCGGCCGCCAATCTTGACTTGGTCGTCCACGCGGCCCACGAAGTAAAGGCCGTCCTCTTCCAAGCGCACGTGGTCGCCCGTGCGGTAGGCACGCTGCCATGCCATGGACTGCAGCGGCGCGTACTTTTCCGTGTCCTTGGCTGGGTCCAGGTAGCGGGCGAGTCCCACGCCACCGATGACGAGTTCGCCGACATCGCCGAGGCCCACGGGGAAGCCTTGCTTGTCGACGACCGCCAAGTCCCAGCCGTTCAAAGGCAAACCGATGGACACGGGGCGGCCTGGCAGCATGCGCTGCGCGCAGGCCACGACGGTGGCCTCAGTTGGGCCGTAGGTATTCCACATCTCACGGTCATCGGTTGCCAGACGGTCCACCAGTTCCTGGGAGCAGGCTTCGCCGCCGACGATGAGCAGGCGAATGTTGTCGAGCGCCTCGGCTGGCCACAGGCCCGCCAAGGTAGGGACGGTGGACACGACGGTGATGTCGCGGCGGATGAGCCAGGGGCCTAAGTCCATGCCGGAGCGGACCAGAGAACGTGGCGCGGGCACCAGACAGGCGCCGTGGCCCCAGGCTAGCCACATCTCTTCGCAGGAGGCGTCAAAGGCTACGGAGAGGCCTGCGAGGACGCGGTCGTCGGGGCCGAGCGGGCCGTGCGGATGATCCACGAGGAAAAGAGCTGCCTCAGCGTCAACAAATGCGGCCGCGGAGCGGTGGCTGACGGCAACGCCCTTGGGCTTGCCGGTGGAGCCGGAGGTAAAGATGATCCAGGCGGTATCGTCCGGGGTCGGCGCGCCCGCCTCGTCGCCTCTTGCTGCGGGGCGCTGCGGACGCAGGGAGCGGAAGCCTTCGTCGCTGAACACGCCGTCGATGTCGGCCTCGCCGAAGACCATCTCGGCGCGCTCGTCGGGGTCGTCGGCATCGACAGGCACGTAGGCCGCGCCCGCAGCCAAGGTGGCCAGAATCGCCAGGTAAAGTTCTCGCTTGCCGGAGGTCATCCGGATGCCGATGCGGTCGCCGCGGCGTACGCCGTTGGCGCGCAGCTCGCTGGCCCACGCCTCGACATCGGTGATCAGCTCGGAATAGGTGAGCACCTCGCCGTCGTCAAGCGCGGCGGCGTCGGGATGCAGCTCAGCAGTAGTGCAAATGATGTCCCAGAGCGTGCGCTCGCGTGGGGCATGCTCCCCCAGCAGGTACTGCTCGGGGACGTGAATGATTCCGGCGCCAGGCTGGTGCGCGTCTAAGGGGTCCTCGGGCAGCGCGTGGCGCCCGGTACTCTTTTCATCTTCCGCCATTTAAGCATCATCCTCGTTAGGGCCGATGATGGCGGTGGCGAGCTTACGCAGGTGCTTGAGCTGCTTGGAGGTGGACTCGTCGAGGGCGGCGTCCTCGGCGGCCGCGACGAGATCGGCAAGCTCCTTGTGCGCCTTGACGCCCTTCTTGGTCGACGCCACGATTTGGCGGCGGCGATCCTTGGGGTCGCGCTCGCGCTTGGCCCAGCTGCGCTCCTCGAGGGAGTCGATGAGGCGAACCATGTCGGAGGCGTCGATGGCTAGGGTCTCCGAAAGGGCCGACTGGGAGGCGACGTCGCCGTCGACGAGGCAGGTCAATACCCAGTACTCGCGGATGGTGGTCTGGCGGGTGCTGAGTGCTTGCTCGACGCCGTCGCGGGTGCGGCGGCGGAGGCGCTCGAGCTGGAAGGAAGGAGATTCGAGGAGAGCGTTGGGGATTGAAATAGTCGTAGCCATACAGATAAGGCTAGACGCCCCAACGTAAGAATCCTAAATTATGGGTAAGTCCCCATTGTTTATTTTGATTTGTCGTCGTAGACGGTGGGCATGCCCTGCGCAATCCAGGCGTCGGTGCCGCCGAGCACGTTGATGACGTCCCAGCCGCGAGCCTGCTCGAGGTACTGGCCCACTTGGACGCTGCGGCCGCCGGCGTGGCAGATCAAATAGATGTCGCGGTCCAGATCGATTTCGTCGAGGCGACCCACGATTTCACTCATCGGAATATGAGTAGCGCCCTTGGCGTGCTCTACCTCCCACTCGTGGGTTTCGCGGACGTCGATGAGCTGCGCGCCTTCTGGTACCTGGTTTGGTTCAACGTTTTCCATAGGCCCCAGCCTACCGGTGCGGTGAGATGGGGGACTCCCATGCACAATTTGCCAAATAGTGCCCTTGAAACTGCAGTTTTCGAGGGCTTAGTTGGCAAAATGTGCCTTAAAGGGAGAGCTAGCGGTTTGCGGAGAGGTACTCCAGAATGGCCTTCACGCGGCGGTTGTCCTCGCTGGGATCCAAACGCAGCTTCAAAAAGATGTTGGACACGTGCTTGGCCACGGCGGCCGCCGAAAGCACGAGCTCGGCGGCAATCTCCTTATTAGATTGCCCGCGCGACATCAGCTCCAGGACCTCGCGCTCGCGGGGGCTGAGCTCGCCTAGGCCGCTGCGGCCTGACTGCATCAATGCGCGCGCCACGGTGGGGTCGATGACGGTGCCGCCCTGCGCAACCACATCCAGGCTGGACAGGAAGTCCGCCACCTCAGAGACGCGATCTTTGAGCAGGTAGCCCGTGCCCGCGGTGGTGTTTTCAAAAAGCTCCACCGCATACGCCGGCGCCACGTACTGGGAAAGCACCATCACCGCCAGCTCTGGGTAGCGGCGCCGCAAGGCCACGCCCGCCTTTAGCCCGTCATCGGACATCCCGGGCGGCATGCGCACATCCGTGATGACGATGTCGGGAAGCTCATCTAGCGCGTCCACCAGAGCGGTTAATTCCGGCGCATCCGCCGCCTGGCCCACCACGTGGTGGCCGCGCCGCTCCAAAAGTCCGGCCACGCCTTCTCGCAACAGCGCGGAATCATCCGCGACGACAATCTTTAGCCCGCTCATGCCTGCCACCTACTCCGCCAGCCCGCTGCTGCCGCGTTCAAGCAGCAGGGGAATCTCGCAATTGATCTTCGTCGGCCCGCCTTCCGGCGAGTGGACCTGCATCCTCCCGCCGAATGCCGCTAGCCTTTCTGCCATTCCCGCTAGTCCGTGACCTGGTATTACCCGTGCCCCGCCGGGGCCTTCGTCCACGACGGAGATATGCAGCGAGGCGTCCGAAGTAATAAGCACGCTCACCGGTGCGCCGGGTGCGTGCTTTGCGGCGTTGGTCAGTGCTTCGGTGCCGAAGAAATATCCCGCGGCGAGCACGCTGGGGGAAAGCTGCGGCAGTGGGTGCGGGGCGAAGATGGAGATGTGAGAGCCGTAGGAAGAAGCGACGTCGGAAAGCGCGGCTATCAAGCCGTGGTCCTGCAGTACCTGGGGGTGTATGCCATGGACGGTAGCGCGCAAGCTGTTAAGGCCGGCATCCAGATCGCGCTTGGCCTCCCGAATCAGCGCCAGGACCGGGCCCTCAGCGTCCAGCTCGGCCTCGCCCAACTTGATGCTGGCGGCCACCAAGTATTGCTGCGCGCCATCGTGTAAATCGCGTTCGATGCGGGCGCGCTCGACCTCGTAAGCATCGGCGATGGCGCGCCGGGAAGTGGTCAGCTCAGCGATGATCGCAGCCTGGCGCTGCTCATTGCTGGGCTGGGGCTTAGCTTTGCGATTACGAAACACGATTTCCAGCTTAGTTAGGGTGGTACCTAGCGAGGGTAGTGCCAGCACTACCTGAAAAAGCAGTGCCTAGGCCATGGCCTGCAGGTGCCGGAAAAGGTGAAATGAGGACTATGACACAGACACTCTCATTGCATGACATCACCAAGGATTACGGCGGGGCGCCCGTGCTCGCTGGAATCTCTCTTGACATTCAACCCGGCGAACTCGTCGCCGTCATGGGCCCTTCCGGTTCCGGCAAGTCCACCTTGTTGCACTGCATGTCTGGCGTTCTGCGCCCGAGCGACGGCACGGTATCCTTCGGCGATACGCAGCTTTCCGCGCTAGGCGATTCCGGCCGTTCGCGGCTGCGCCTTGAAAACTTTGGCTTTGTCTTCCAAGACGGGCAGCTGCTGCCAGAACTGAGCAACATGGACAACGTGGCGCTGCCGGCCTTGCTGTGCGGCGTGCGGCGCTCGGTGGCGCGTAAGAAGGCGATGCGCCTGCTGGACCAGCTTGGGTTGGGTGAGCTCGCTGAACGACGCCCCGCCGAAGTCTCCGGCGGCCAAGCCCAGCGCGTGGCCATCGCGCGTGCGCTGGCGGCAAACCCGGCCATCGTGTTCGCGGATGAACCGACCGGCGCGCTCGATCAGTCCACCGGGCACGAGGTCATGCAGCTGCTGACCACCGTGGTGCGCCAATCCGGCGCCAGCATGGTCATGGTCACCCACGACCCAAAGGTCGCGGATTGGATGGAACGCCGCGTAGAGATCCGCGATGGCATCATCCACGACGACCGGCGTCTCAACGCTGAAGCTAGGGGAGGGCAACGATGAGGACCGCAACTCTAGTTAGGGACCTGCACCGCGAATCGATCCGCGCTCGCTCCGGAACCGGCGTGGTGAGCATCGTGGCGATTGCCAGTTTGACCATCGGCTCGGCCATCGCTTTCCTGGTGGCCGGCGGTACCTGGATGCTTTGGGAACGGGCGCACCATATCGAGGACGCCGCGCCGGGGTTGATGGAGCTTTACAACGATTACGAGGATTTCCTCTATGTCTGGTTTGATCTTGCACTCTTCGCATGCGTCTTCCTGATTCCAGCGCTGTTCAGCCTGACCGCGCAGGCAGCTATCCTGGGCGCTTCGGGACGCGAGAAGCGCCTGGCCACCCTGCGCCTTATCGGCCTAAGTTCACGCCAAGTCACCCGCATGACAGTTCTCGAGACCGGCTTCCAAGCCCTCATCGGTGTCTTCTTGGGTTGGCTCTTAAGCCTGCTGGTGGCTCCCGTGTTCACTCACCTTTCTTTCCAGGAGCGCCAAGTCCAGCTAGAAGAACTGCACCTGCCGTGGTGGGGCTACCTCACCGTGGCGGCGACTGTTGTGCTGCTTGCGTTGTCCGCCGCGTTCGTCGGTATGCAGCGCGTGCGCGTGAGCCCGCTGGGCGTCGCTAGGCGTCAGATGCCACCGGCGCTGAAGCGCTGGCGCCTTATCCTCTTCATCATTGTGGTGGTGGGTGGCGTCATTTTCCTTAAGGGATTCAGCTTCTCCGCTGCTCAGGGCGTTATTATTGGCATGTTGAGCATGCTTTTTCTCATCGCGATGAGCATCAACTTCGTGGCTCCCTACGTGTTGCAAGTGGGCGCGCAGATCATGGCTAATTTCCCGGGCACTGCGCATCTCGTGGCCTGCCAGCGCATCGCCACCAACTCGAAGGCCATCTGGCGACGCGTCATGACCATGGCTTTCTTCGGCTTCCTTGCTGGCTACCTGGTGGGAGCACCGCTTGGCGACGACGGCCTTACCCTCGCCATGCGCGAAGAAGAACACATCCTTACTGTCTTCACTGATATCTCGACCGGAGCGCTTCTGACTTTGATCTTTGGCTTCGTGTTAACGGGTATCTCTATCTTCCTGGGACAAGCCTCCGCGGCCTTTGAGGATGCCAGCCTGGGGCGCTCCTTGAGCCTGATGGGCGTGCGGCGCAGCTTCCTTTCTGGTGTTTCGCTGCTCGAGGTCCTAGCTCCAGTCGTAGTGGTGAGCCTGCTGGGCTTTATGCTGGGCTCGCCGTTGGCATTCATCATGTTCGCAAGCAGCGACCCAGGCATGGACGTCGACGTTACCTCCCGCATCCTGATGGCGTTGTCCTTCCTAGGTGCCGGCTGGATCGTCACCTTGGTTGCCGTCGTTGCGGTAGAGCCGCTGCGCACCTACGCGCTGCGTTCTGGCGGACGCCGCGAGTAAGTGCCCTCTCGCTCGTAGCTCCAGAGAAGGTGCCAGTCCCACGGCGGGCGGAGATAGCTCTTCTTGCCGTGGGCAATGGCAAGCACTTGCTGCACTACTTTGTCGCAGTGGTGCTTTATGGTCGTGGCCGTGTAGTGGAGAGGAATCCAGCCGCGATGTGCGGCGTCGTTAAGCTTTTGGCGATCTAGTTCGAAACGCTGTCTAGTCTCGCCGCTGTGATAGGCATAGCCGTCCACCTCGATGGCGATGCGATGCTTCTCCAAGAGGATGTCCCAGCGGTAGGGGCCAATCATTGCGTTGTTGCGGACCTCAAAGTACGGCTCGAGGGCGCGGGTGAGCCGGCGCTCGGGCACCGAATCCGCGCCGAGGATGGCCCGCTCCAGCACGCGCCGGGTGTGGGCTGGAAACCTTGGGAAATCCATCTCCCACAGCTTGAGCCGCTCCCGTGCGTGCTTGCCGGGTAGCAGATGCTCGAGGAAATCCACCGCGTGGTCTTCCGGCATTATTTCGAGGGCCTGGAGCGGATTGCACACGTTGACTTCGTCGTAGGGGAATACGCCCTTGGGCTGTGCGCGGCGGCTTTTGAAGTAGGTGCTCTCGGGTAGCCGGTTGGCGCGGATTAGCTGCAGCGGAAACTTAAGGCGCTGGTTTAGGTGCTTGGCCGCGGCGGAGTAGCCGTCGAGCGCGCTATCGGGCCAGCGCCGGGTGAGGATCTCCGCGAGTTGGTGCGGGCTTGGCTCCGCGGAGAGGTAGAGCCCGTGGCAGATTTTGAGCCCGCCGCGGCGTGAGGCATTTCTGCCCGTGTAAATTTCCATCGCTTCCCCCTCGATGGTGCTTCTAGGCCTTCGCGTTGTTCCCCCGAAAACGCGAAAGGTACATTTTGCCAAATAGTGGGCGAAACCCTGCGGGTTTCAAGCCCTCACTTGGCAAAATGTACCTCAGAAGTGCGAAGCTGTCGCGCCAGAGGGCGCCAGAGGCGCTCAGCCCAAAGCCTTACTTGTGGCGAGCGATAGCCTCTTCGAGGATCTTCTCCGCCTCAGCCTTGTCGCCCCAGCCAGAGCCGGTAACTTCCTTGTTCGGCTCCAGGTCCTTGTAGTGGACGAAGAAGTGCTCGATCTCGTCCTTGATGGAATCCTCAACATCGTTGATGTCCTGGTAGCGCTCCCAGCGCGGATCATCGATGACGCAAAGCAGCTTGTCGTCGCCGCCAGCCTCGTCGGTCATCTTGAAGACGCCGAGGACGCGAGCCTCAACAACAACGCCCGGGAAAACTGGCTCCGGCAGGATGACCAGCGCATCGAGCGGGTCGCCGTCCTCACCGAGGGTGTGGTCGATGAAACCGTAGTCAGCCGGGTAGGCCATCGGGGTGAACAGGTAACGGTCAAGGAAGACCTTGCCGGTCTCGTGGTCAACCTCGTACTTGTTGCGGGAGCCCTTTGGGATCTCGATGGTAACTTGCACGCTCACTGCGAATTCCTCCATTGGGAAGTTGTCTGTCAATTGCTCCCAATAGTCTACCGTGCCGCGCAATCGCGCTAGGGTGAAAGGCGATGAAAGCGAAGCACATGTGGTGGACAGGCACGGCCGTGGTGATGGCCGCTGCCATTGCAGGCACGGCTGTCCTAGGCGTAAACATCCAGCGCACCTACAACGATCTGGACCACGGCACGCCCTACTCGCAGGAGGCGCCGGTGACTCCTTTGCAGGTCGCGGAGCCAGGCGAGGTGGATTTGATGGCGTTGAAGGGCAGGCTCAATGAGTTGGGCAAGGACCCGGCCTTGGCCACCTTTGGCGGGCAGGTCATCGACACCACCACTGGCGAGGTCGTGTGGGACCGCGATGCCGCGCGCCCCTTGACACCCGCTTCCTCCACGAAGGTCCTCACGCTGGCTGCCGCGACGTTGGCGCTCGACGAGGACGAGCGGATAATCACCCAGGTCATGCAGGGGGAGAAGGAAGGCACCGTGGTGCTGCGCGCGGCTGGCGACGTCTGGATGACCTCCGAACAGCTCGACGATTTGGCCTCGCAGGTGGGTAAGGCTGACGAGGTCATTCTCGACACCAGCGCCTGGGCGGGCGCCCGGCAGGCACCGGGCTGGGACCCGGAGAATGTCGATGAGGGATTCGTCGCACCGATGGAGCCCATCATGCTCTACGGCGGTCGTCTGGGCGAGACCACTGGCGACGTCCCGCGCAGCCACACCCCTGCCCAGGACCTAGCGAAGGCCCTGGCCAAGCGCCTGGGGACCGACAAAGTCAGCCAGGGCACTGCGCCGCAGGCCGGCGTGGTGCTGGGCGAGGTGCAGTCCGCGCCGCTGTCTGAGCGCGCGCAGGACGCCGCGAAGGATTCGGACAACGTCATGGCTGAGGCCATCGGACGCGAGCTGGCGATTGCGCGCGGCAAGGAGCCGAGCTTCGCCGGTGCTGCCGAGGCCACCCTCGAGGTGCTGAAGGATAACAAGATTGACGTCACGGGAGTGACGATCAAGGACAACTCTGGTCTGTCCACCGAAAACCGCATTTCGGCTGCGGTGCTCACGCAAATCATGAACATGGCCACAGAGACCGACGAGCTGCGCCCGTTGCTGGGCTACCTGCCGCTGGCTGGTGGCGACGGAACGCTGTACACCCGCTATGGCGATTCTGGAGCGCGTGGCTTCGTGCGCGCCAAGACCGGCACGCTGACTGGCGTCTCCGCCTTGGCCGGCACTGTGCAGGGCAACTCCGGCCGCGTGTACGCCTTCGCTTTCCTAGTCAACGACGGAGACATCCTTGCCGCCCGCAAGGCGCAAGACGCCCTGGCCAGCGCGCTCCATGACTTCTAAGTTCACGGGCACGCCATTTTGGCCGCGGGTCTCGCCAAACTTTCTGGCCTGCCGACGCGCGGTCGCTGACTTCGCCGCGTGCCGGGAAATCGCTGTGGGGCTTTCGGGAGGCGCCGACTCGCTGGCGCTGACTGCCGCGCTGGTAGCCGAGGGCTTCGACGTCGAGGCGTTGTGCATCGACCATGGTCTGCAGGACGGATCGGCCGAGCAGGCGGCGAAGGCCGCGGCGCAGGCTGAGACCTTGGGGGCGCGTGCGCGGGTGCTGAAGGTGGACGTCGCGAAGCAAGGCTCCATGGAGGCCGCCGCGCGAGTGGCGCGCTACCGCGCGTTCGCGGCTGCTACCGACGCCCCCGTTGCCGTGGCACACACCGCCGACGACCAAGCAGAAACCCTGTTGCTGGGCGCGCTGCGCGGCAAGGTCGCCGGCATGCTGCCCACGGCCGAGATTGAGGGCGTGCAGGTGGTACGCCCGCTGCTCACCGTGCGCCGCGCGCAGACCCTCGGCGCCTGCGAGGAACTGGGGCTTGAGCCCTGGCACGACCCGCAGAATTCCGACACCAACTTCCGCCGGGTGGCTCTGCGCCACGACATCATTCCGCGGCTCACGGATCTGGTCGGTGGGGACGTGGTGCCAGCACTCGCGCAGGCGGCTGCCGACGCCGCCCGCGACGACGAGTTCCTCAGCGTCAGCATGGATATCGCTACGCCCGAAATGGATGCAGTCGAGCTCGCTGCCCTTGCTGAGCCGGTGCGCCGTCGCACCATCGCCGCGTGGCTGAACGCGCAGGGCGTGGAGGTGACGCGGGAGGCTGTGCGCGGAGTCGACAAGCTGTGCGTCGACTGGCACGGGCAAGGGGGAGTAGCTGTGAGTTACCCGCAAACAATCAAAACTATGGGGCAAAGGTTGGAAGTGTCACGCGTTGGTGGCAAACTGGCACTATTGTCCGGTCACTAAAGGAGCGCACGCGTGCACGACAAGAAAGATTTCAACGTCCCAGCAAACCCCTACGGCGAAGACGTCGAAGCAATCCTCATCGGCGAGGATGAACTGCAAGCCAGGATTCAAGAGATGGCGGACAGCGTTTCCGCTAAATATAAGGACGCAGAGGATGAGCTGATTCTCGTTTGCGTGCTCAAGGGAGCCGTCTTCTTCATGACGGACTTTGCGCGCAAGCTGTCGATTCCGTCCCAGCTGGAATTCATGGCTGTGTCCTCCTACGGCAATGCCACATCCTCCTCCGGCGTGGTCCGCATTCTCAAGGACTTGGACCGCGACATCGAGGATTGCGACGTTCTTATCGTTGAGGACATCATCGACTCCGGCCTGACCTTGTCGTGGCTCATCCGCAACCTGAAGGGCCGCAACCCGCGTTCCCTCGAGGTTGTCACCTTGCTGCGTAAGCCTGAAGTTATCCGCGCAGAGATCGATCTGCTCGACGTTGGATTCGATATCCCTAACGAGTTCGTCATCGGTTACGGCCTCGATTATGCGGAGCGTTACCGCGACCTGCCCTACGTCGGCACTTTGCACCCTGACGTGTACACCAACAAATAGGTACTGATGAAAAACAAGAATGTCCTCCGCTACGGCGGAATCGCAGCGCTCGTTTTGGTTGCGCTGTATGCATTTACCTTCTTCACTAATGACTCCCGCAGCTACATGCGGGTGGATACTTCTGTGGCGATGAAGCAGCTCAGCGATAAGAACGTCGCTGAGGCGCAAATCGACGACCGCGAACAACAGGTACGCCTCAAGCTCAAGAAACCGGTCACGGTGGAGGAACGCGAGGGCGTTGAAGAGGTCATCGCCAAGTATCCGGCACGTGCCTCCGAGCAGATTTTCAACTCGGTAAAGGACTCCGGGGCGGAGAAGTACCAGACCAAGGTCACCCAGGAATCCTTCTTGGGCTCCATGGTCAGCTTCTTGCTGCCGATGATCATCTTGTTCGCGTTCCTCTTCTGGTTTATGTCCCGCATGCAGCAAAACGGCGGCGGCATGTTCGGCATCGGAGGTAACAAGGCCAAGCAACTGACCAAGGACATGCCCACCAACACGTTTGCGGACGTCGCTGGCGCGGACGAGGCAGTTGACGAGCTGCAGGAAATCAAGGACTTCTTGGATGACCCAGAGCGCTACCATGCACTCGGTGCGAAGATTCCGCGCGGCGTGCTGCTTTATGGCCCTCCGGGAACCGGTAAGACGCTGCTGGCGCGCGCCGTCGCGGGTGAGGCGGGCGTTCCTTTCTTCTCCATCTCGGGTTCCGACTTCGTGGAGATGTTCGTTGGCGTGGGCGCCTCCCGCGTGCGCGATCTGTTCAAGCAGGCGAAGGAAAACAGCCCCTGCATCATCTTCGTCGATGAGATCGACGCCGTGGGTCGCCAGCGCGGCTCCGGCACCGGCGGTGGGCACGATGAGCGCGAGCAGACCCTGAACCAGCTGCTCGTGGAAATGGACGGCTTCGGTGACCGTGAGGGTGTCATCCTCATTGCCGCGACCAACCGTCCGGACATTCTGGACCCGGCGCTGCTGCGCCCGGGCCGCTTCGACCGCCAGATTCCGGTCACTAACCCAGACCTGGCTGGCCGCGAGGAGATTCTGCGCGTCCACGCTAAGGACAAGCCTTTGGCCAAGGAAGTCGATGTGGCGCAGCTGGCCAAGCGCACTGCTGGTATGTCCGGCGCTGACTTGGCTAACGTTCTTAACGAGGCAGCACTGTTGACCGCGCGTATCGGCGGCAACGTTATTACTTATGACGCCCTCGAAGAGGCCACCGACCGCGTGGTGGGCGGCCCGCGCCGCCAGGGCAAGATCATCTCCGAGCACGAGAAGAAGGTCACGGCCTACCACGAGGGCGGCCACACCTTGGCCGCTTGGGCGCTCAAGGACATTGAGCGCGTTTACAAGGTCACCATCTTGGCCCGTGGCCGCACCGGTGGCCACGCGATGACCTCGCAGGAAGACGACAAGGGCATGTACACCCGCGACGAGCTCTTCTCTCGCTTGGTCTTCGCCATGGGCGGACGTGCCGCCGAGGAACTCGTATTCGGTGCGCCGACCACGGGTGCTTCTTCCGATATTGAGAACGCCACCAAGATTGCGCGCTCCATGCTCACCGAGTACGGCTTCTCACCGGACCTGGGCACCGTGAAGTACGGCAAGGAGCAGGGCGACCCATTCGGCTACGGCATGGGTGGCGGCTCCATTGAGTACTCCGACGATGTGGCCGCACGCATCGACGAGCAGATGCGCTACCTGCTCGACCGTGCGCATCAGCAGGCCTATGACATCCTGGCGGAAAACCGTGACTACCTGGATAAGCTCGCGGAAATGCTGCTGGACAAGGAGACCCTGCGTCGTCCGGACCTGGAGGGCATCTTCGAAGGCATCGAGCCGCGCGCGGCTTTCGACGTCTTCCCGAACGAAGATGATCGCTTCCCGCGCCAGGCTGGCCGCGAGCCGGTTAAGACCCCGGCCGAGTTGGCCAAAGAACGCGGGGAGGAGCTTCCGAAGCGCATGACGCTGGTGGAGGCTTCCCGCGCGGCCCGCGAGCGCCGCCTTGCCGGTGAAAGCCAGGCCGAGGGCGAGATTGGCTTCAGCTTTGGCCAGCACGCCGGCGACAAGGTTGAGGGTAAAAACACCTTCTTCGCGCCGGAAGAGGCCGCGCCGAGCGATCGCCCCACCTCCGAGATCCCACGCGTCGGTGGCCGCCACTCCAAGCCGCAGGAACCAAGCGATCAGTGGTCCAGCTACGGCGAGGAACAGCGCGCGAATAACCCTTACAACGGCACTAAGAAGGACGACAATGAGCGATAACATCCCAGCTAAAGGAGAATTCGACCAAGCCCGCGCCGAAGCGGCCGTGCGGGAACTGCTCATTGCGGTGGGCGAGGACCCCGACCGCGAAGGCCTCCAAGAGACCCCGGCCCGCGTCGCCCGCGCCTATAAGGAAGTCTTCGCCGGGCTGCACGCCGACCCCACCGAGGTCCTCCACAAGACCTTCGCGGAAGAGCACCAGGAGCTGGTCCTCGTGCGTGATATCCCGATTTATTCCACCTGCGAGCACCACCTCGTGCCTTTCTACGGCGTGGCACACATCGGCTACATCCCCGGCCCCGACGGTCAGGTCACCGGCCTGTCCAAGTTGGCTCGTCTGGCGGACATGTACGCCAAGCGCCCGCAGGTCCAGGAGCGCCTGACCTCCCAAATCGCTAATGCGCTTGTCGACGTCCTCCATGCTCAGTCCGTCATCGTGGTCATCGAATGCGAGCACCTGTGCATGGCGATGCGCGGCATCCGCAAGCCAGGCGCCACCACCACAACCTCGGCTGTGCGCGGCGGTTTCAAGAGCAACGCCGCATCCCGCGCCGAGGTTATGAGCCTCATTAGGAGCTAGCAATGGCAGTTAGTGACTTGACCGTCCCCGGCCGCACCTTGGTCATGGGAATCGTGAACGTCACCGAAGATTCTTTTTCCGACGGCGGGCGCTGGATCGACGTCGATGCCGCGCTCGCGCATGCTCACGAGCTGGTCGCCGCGGGCGCTGACATGATCGACGTCGGCGGCGAATCCACCAGGCCGGGAGCGGTGCGTGTGGAGGAGGACGTCGAGAAGCAGCGCGTGGTTCCGGTGATCCGTGCGCTCCACGAAGAAGGAATCAAGACCTCCGTCGACACCATGCGCGCTTCCGTGGCCAGTGCCGCGGCCGAGGCCGGCGTAGACCTCATCAATGATGTCTCTGGCGGCCTCGCGGATAAAGAGATGTACGCCGCGATGGCCGATTCCGGGCTGCCCGTGTGCCTGATGCATTGGCGCACCGTGCAGTTCGGTTCCGCGGCTGGTAGCGCCGACCACGGCGGTGACGTGGTGCGCGACGTGCACGAACGCCTGGCGCAGCTTTCCAGCGCCGCCCTTAAAGCAGGAGTTTCCGCAGACAACATCGTCCTCGATCCGGGCCTGGGCTTTGCCAAGACCCCGCAGGACAACTGGGCGCTGCTCAAGGCACTCCCGAGCTTCCTTGAGGGCGAGTTCCCCATCCTGGTGGGGGCGTCGCGCAAGCGCTTCCTTGCTGCCATCCGCGAGGACCGCGGCGTGGAGTCCTCGCCGCTCCTGGCGGACCCGGCCACTGCTGCGGTGACCGCAATCTCTGCGCAGATGGGCGCGTGGGGCGTGCGCGTGCACGAGGTCGGCGTCTCCCGTGACGCCGTGGACGTGGCCGCCGCCTGGAACGCCGGTCTGGAGTATTCTGGCGGGCTAAACGCCACGGGCAGTTACACCAATGGAAAGGGCAACTGATGGCAGATCGCATTGAACTCACCGGCCTCGAATGCTTTGGCTACCACGGGGTCTTCCCGGAGGAAAAGCGTGAGGGCCAGCCCTTCATCGTGGACGTGACCTGTTGGACGGAATTCCCCACCACCGATGACTTGGCGGGCACGGTTAATTACGCAGAGCTTGCCGACGTCGCGGCCACCATCGTGGAGGGCCCGTCCCGGGACCTCATCGAGACCGTGGCCAACGAGGTTGCGGACACCATCATGCACCGATTCGACCTGCTGCACGCGGTAGAGGTGACCATCCATAAACCGAAGGCGCCGATTCCGCGCACCTTCGCTGACGTGGCTGTTGTGGCACGGCGTTCCCGAAAGAAGATGGGCTGATGCGCGCGGTATTATCGATTGGCTCCAACATGGATGACCGCCGCGCACTGTTGCAGACGGTCTTTGACGAGTTCGCGGAAGAGACCGTCGCGGCCTCGCCCGTGTACTCCACACCGCCGTGGGGAGTGGAGGACCAAGACGAGTTTCTCAATGCAGTGCTCATCGTGGAGGTGGATTCCACACCGATGGAGTTGCTGCGCCGCGGGCAGGGCCTGGAACAGGCTGCGGAGCGCGTGCGCGTGCGGCACTGGGGTCCGCGCACGCTCGACGTTGATATCGTGCAGGTAGACGGCATTACTTCCGAAGACCCGGAACTGACCCTCCCGCACCCTTTTGCCCACGAGCGCGCTTTCGTTCTGGTGCCGTGGTTGGCCGCGGACCCTAAGGCCCGCTTGGGCGATACTGCCGTGGCTGATCTCATCGCAGGGCTCGACCCGCATGAGGTGGAGCAGGTGAAACCGCTATGAAGCGGACGTCGATTGGCTGGCTCGTGGGCACTGGTCTGTTTGTTGCCGCAGCGGCAGCTATCCTGACCACCCGCTTTTACGGTTCCATGTTGGCCATTCCGGCCACGGTGTCTATTTCGTTGTGGGCCATGGCGTTAGTGTGTGCGTTCCTGACGTGGAAAGTGCGAAGCGCCAAGGAAGACGAGCATGGGATTGGACTGGACAAATCGCAGCTCAACCCGCTGACCATCGCGCAGTTCCTGCTGGTGGGTAAGGCCTCGGCGTGGACGGGTGCCATCGTCGGCGGTGCTTATGCGGGCATGCTGGTTTATGTGCTCCCGCGCGCGGGCGAACTGGTAGCCGCGTCGAGTGACTTGGCTGGGGTTCTCACCTCGGCGCTGGGCGGCGTGGCGTTGTCCGTGGCAGGAGTGGTTTTGGAACGCCATTGTGAGGTCCCGCCCGACGCGCTGGGGAATACTTAGTAAGTCTTTTTCAGCTACGGAATGTAGATTAGTGGGCATGACTGCTCCGAACCCTAATGCTATAAATTCCGCGCCGAAGAAGGCAGATGCTGGTTCTATCGGACTCATTGTCCTAGTGATTCTGGCCGTCATCGCTAGCATGGTCATGCTGATTTCGGGTTCTGCGAGCGCATTGAAGCTGGCGCTCATCGCGGCGTTGTGGGCTGCGGTCTTGGGCTTCTTCTTGGTGGTTCGTTACCGCCGCGAGGCAGCCGAGTCTGCGGCGTTGCTGGAGGCGGAGCGCTCACGTCAGCCTGCGCCGGTGCAGCAGGACTCCGACATCATGGAGGAGATCCGCCGCGAGCTGGCCTCCATTCGCGCCCAGATCGAGGAGCTGTCGGGCCGCGAGTTCACGTATGAGCCGGCCGCGCTGCACGCAGAGGCCCGCCGCATCATGGAGCTGGAGGAAAAGACCCGCGAGCCGGAGGTCAACTTCACCCAGGCTTCCAAGGGCGCACCTACTGCCGACGCCGTCGCTGGTCGCCTTGGCTCGCAGCCATCCGCGCCGCGCACGCCGCAGCACAATCCGCTTGACGACATCATCGCGCAGCGAGTCCAGCAGCGAAATGAACAAAAGGCGCCCGCCCAGCAGCCGGTGCCGCCCCAGACCGCGCCGAAGCAGCACTTCCCGGCGGGCCAGTCTGCGCAGGTCTCGCCGCAGTCCACATTCGACACTGCTTCCTTCCAAACCGTCCGCTGGGACGGCCAGCAGTCCACGCACGCTAAGCCGGAAGCGCCCGCGCCGCAGCGCAGTTGGCAGCAAGCGACGTCGGAAAGCCAGCAGCCTAAGCCAGCGAGCCATAAGCACCGCGCCCCAGAGCAGACCGAGTCCCGTGGACGCCGCCGCAGCGACGAGCCGCGCGAGGGCGCTGTCTCCGTGGCGGAGCTCATGGCGGCGATGAAAAAGAAGAAGTAGATGCGCGCCCCGCGGATGCGCGTGGCGGTCTTCGGCACGTCTAATGCCGGCCGTTTGCTCGCCGTCGAAATGCGAACGGCGGGCCACACCGTCGAGGCGCTTAGCGACCTTAGCGAACTGGGCAACTACCAGGCCCTCATCGTCGCTGTCGGGGACGCGCGCCTTGCACAGGCAGTGGACCTTCTCGAGGGCTACGTGCACAAAGGTCTCATCGTCTTCCACACTTGCCTCTCCCGCGGCGTGCAGGTGCTTGACCCGCTAGAGACCAAGGGCTGCGTCGTGGCCGCAGTCGCCCCATACTCGGCGGAGCGCTGGGCAGTGACCACTGTCGACGAGCTAGGGGAGACCGTCGCCGAGCTGGTCTTGGGGGAGGCGCAGTTCACGGCGGCGTCGTTTAGCGATATCGAAAGGCCTGCCCTCGCCGCCCGCGTGTACTATGCCCAAATGCTGACTCTTCTCGCGGTTGACGCCAACGCGGACGTCTTTGGCGATGGGGCCGATGTCACGGCCGCCCACGGCGACGCACTGACGGCACTCGAAAGCTCCGAGGTCATCGCCGCGTTCCGCAGCCTCGAGGAGCCCGGCATGCGCCGCGCCTACCTCGAAGCCGCCCGCCGCATGGGCGAGGTCTATCACCGCGAAGAACTAGAAATGTGGGCACTACAGGAGGAAACCAGATGAACGTCGTCGAGGACATCGACCGCATCCGCATGGTGGGCAGCGCCTACCGCAAGACCGGCCGCCGCGTCGTTCTCGTGCCGCTGGGCAAGGGCGTGCACGCGGGCCACCTCGCCCTCATTCAGGCCGCCCGTCGCATCCGCGGTGCCGTTGTGGTCGTCGCGCTCAGCGACCTTACCGATGTGGATGTGCTGGGGGAAGTGGACGTCGTCTGGCATGCCCCCGCTACGCCCGAGCGCACACGCGTCGTCCCGCAATTTCACGGCATGGAGGACGTGAGCGCAGAACTGACCCGCATCGTGGGGCTCATCGGTGCACTTGCGCCAAGCGACGTCGTCATGGGCGAGAAGGACTACGAGCTCCTCGTGGCCACGCAGCAGGCGTGTACGGACCTGCACCTTGGCGTGCGCGTGCAGGGCGTGCCGGCCGTGCGCATGGCGGACGGCGTGGTGATGAGCCTGCGCAATGCCGACGTGGCGCCGGAAGCCCGCGAGCAGGCGAGCGCCCTGTCCGCCGCCCTGACCGCCGGTGCTTATGCCGCGGAGGCGGGCGCCGAGAAGGTGCTGGAGGTCGCCAGCGAGGTGCTGAGCGCCGCGGGCGTGGAGCCGGAGTACCTGGAGCTGCGTGGACGCGACCTCGGCGAGCCGCCCGCGGAGGGGGACGCGCGCCTTTTCGTCGCCGCCACCCTGGGTGGAGTGCGCTTGATTGACAGCGTGGGCCTGCCGCTGGGTATCGGTTTCCGCAATTTGGACAATCAAGACAGCTAGTCATGGAATCCATGAAGATTGGATTCCTTGGCGCGGGCGCCATCGGTGGATATTTTGGCGGCATTCTCGCGCAGGCAGGCCATGAGGTGGGCTTTGTGGCCCGGGGCGAGACGCTGCAGACGCTGCGCACCACGGGTCTGACGCTTATCGACGCCGACGACAAAGAAACTATCCTCCCCGGCCTGCTGGTGGCGGAGACCTTCGCGGAACTCAAGGATCTGCTTGGCGGGCTCGACGTGGCGATTATCGCCTCGAAGGCGCTACCGGGTAACGCGACTTTCGGCCCGGACCCGGAGTCATTGGCGGGGATTCCCGTGGTGACGACCCACAACTCCGTGGAGATTCCCTACCTTGCCGCGGATCTGTTCGGGGAGGAGAATGTTCTGGCCGGCGTCGCCCGCGTGTACGCCACCCGCTTGGGTGCGGCGAAGGTCAAGCGCAATCCCGGTCCGCTGTCGCTGGCGTTTGGGCCGATGGTGCCGGGTACGCTGCCGCAGGGCCAAGCGCTTGCCAGCGCCCTCAACGACGCCGGCGCCCGCGGCAAGTTCCACCCCACACCGTTGGTGGATGTGTGGGCCAAGGCAATGTTTGTGACCACCACAGGAACGCTGGGCGCGCTGGTGGATAAGCCGATCGGCTATCTCTGCAAAGAGATTCCCGAGCAGCTGGAGGCGTTTATGCGCGAGGTGGAGAACGTGGGCCGCGCCATGGGCGTGGAGCTGCCAGAGAAGGTGGTCGAAGAAACCATGGGCTTTGCCCGCCAGCAATACCCGGAGGCCACCTCTTCCATGCAGCGCGACATCAAGGATCGCCTGCCTAACGAACTCGACGCGCAGGTGGGCGCCATTCGCCGCATGGGCCAGCGCGCTGGAGTTGTGACCCCGCTCTTCGACTTTGCTCAGGACGTGTTGGAGGCCCAGCTCCGCAACTAGCGCGCCCGCCCTCAGTAAGCAAATACCCAAGCCTGGAATTGCACCCCTGGAAACCCAGACCTCCTGTTCGCGGTGCGCTGTTACTATTCGCGGTCGGACCGCGACCTTGAGGTCTTGGTAACCAGGCCTGGGTAAATGGAAAGTGGTGGAGTAGCGGCGAGGTAGTGCGCGCCACAAATGCAAATGGTGAGGTCACCCCATAACCACTGAGACCTGTGTTGGCCAGTGTGATTATTGTTGGGTGACCTCACCATTGCGTCCTCACCATTTAGGTTCGCGGTGTCCAAATGGTGAGGACGCTGCGCAAGTGGTGAGGACGCGGTGCGAAGCCGGGCTAGCGGCTCCTAGTTAACGCCGATTTTGCCGTCCTTCTTCCACACCACAACCACTGCCGGGCGTGGGGTGGACTTGCCACCGTCAGGCCAGTGCGAGGTGGCGGCCTCGAAGGTGGCGTCGTCAGCTTCGCCTGGGTGCTGGACGTTGACCATCACTCGATCGTCGTCCACGATGGGGCCGCAGGTCTCCGCGCCAGCCGGCACGGTGAGGAAGCACTTGAGCTCGCCGCGGGTCTCACCCTCGGTGGTCACGGCGTAGAGGCCGTCGTTGGAGTCCAGCGCGTTGCCATCGGTGGAAATCCACAGGTTGCCGTGGTTGTCGAAGGCCAGGTTATCCGGGCAGGAGATCGGGGAAACCTTGGACTTGTCGAAGCCGCCAAAGTAGGTGTTAGCCACCTTCGGATCGCCGCAGACCAGGAAGAGGTTCCAGGTGAATTCCTCGCCCGCGTGGTCGTCCTCGATTTCCATGACCATGCCGTTCTTGTTCTCCTTCACGGGAGCCCATTCCTTGACATCTTCCTTGCTCTTCTTGGCGTTCTCGCCGGTGGCCCCGCGGTAGGAGTTGTTAGTCAGGGCAACGTAGACCTTGTGGCTATCCGGGTGGACCTGGACATCCTCGGGGCGGTCCATCTTGGTGGCACCCACCTTGTCGGCAGCCTCGCGGGTAAATACGGCGACCTCTTCGGCGCTGAAGCCGTCAACGTGGGAGGTAAACTTGTTGTTCTCGGTGTCGGAAGTCAGCAGCTTGACCCACTTGCCCTTACCGTCGAACTTGCCGTCCTCCGGCAGGACGCCGGAGCCGTCGATTTCCTCGGCAGGCGAGTTGCCCTCGAGGACCGCCACGTACAGGGTGCCGTGGTCCAGTATGGAAAGGTTGTGCTCGAGGTTGCCCTCCTCAAACTTCTTGGTGGAGATGAACTTGTAGATGTACTCGAAGCGGGAGTCGTCGCCGGAGTAGCACACGACGGTGCCGTCCTCAGCGATGTGAATGTTGCCGGCCTCGTGCTTGAAGCGGCCGAGGGCGGTGTGCTTGATCGGCGTGGATTTCGGGTCCAGCGGGTTGATCTCAACGACCCAGCCGAAGCGGTTCGGCTCGTTCGGCTCCTTGGAGCAGTCGAAGCGGTCGTCGAAGCGCTCCCACTTGCGGTCGGTCTCTTTGTCTTTGATGCCGAAGCGCTCGAGGGACTTCTTGGCTTTCTCATCTTTGATGTCGCCAGCAGCGAAGTACTGGTCAAAGTTCTCCTCGCCGGAGAGCATGGTGTTCCACGGGGTCACGCCGCCGGAGCAGTTGTTCAGGGTGCCCAGGACGGTCTCGCCCTTGGGATCGGCCTTGGTCTTGACCAGGCTGCTGCCCTTCGCCGGGCCGACGAGCTTAAACGGGGTCGTGGCGGTGATACGGCGGTTGAGGGGTCCGAACTCGCGCTTGAGCTCACCGGTGCCCTCGACCTTGGAGACCTCCAGAATGGTGTGGCCGTGGCCAGCCCAGCCGATCTTGACCTGCTCCTCGGTAGGGTTGTCCGCGTCGTAGTTCGGGAACATCATTGGCTCGGTGGTGTACTCGTGGGAGCACATGTAGACCATGCGGGAGTCGTCGGAAGGGTGCTCGATGAGGCCCGCGAAGTCGTTGTTGAAGCCGAACTGCTTCTCGGCATCGGCTGCGGTCTGCTTGTTGACGTCGAACTTTGGAGCACCCTCGATGACTGGGTCGCCCCACGCGATGAGCACGGACTGCTCGTAGCCGGCAGGGATGACGACCTCGTCCTTGGTGTTGGGCTGGACGGCGTCGAAAAGCATGCCCTGTGCGGAGGTCAACTCCACCTTGGTGTCGGAAGTCTTGCCGCCGCCCGCAGCGGTGGAGGAGCTAGCAGCAGAATCGGTGGAGGAAGGCGAGCACGCTGCAAGCGCCGCGGAGCCGCCGACGGCGACCACGGTCAGGCCGCCGGCGCGCAGGGCGGTGCGGCGGGAGATTTGGTCACCGAAGTATTCGTTATCAGAGGTGTTTTCGCATTCACCCAAGCAGGCGTTGCCGCACTTATAGGTGCAGGTAAGGCTTGAACGGGAGGAAGTAAAACGGGAAGGAAGTAGATTTTTACCGAGTAGTGCCATGCTGAGTGCTCCTAGGTCATGGGGGGATTTTGCCAAGGAGTTATGTAAGCCCATGATTATGACAAGACTATGTAATCAGAATGTCATTTGAATGAACTATTCGTTAAAGGGTGGGGCGCCGCGCGCTTGACGACGCCCCACCGAAAGCCATCTCCTCAACATAGGACCTCACCTTGCTATGGGCTATTCTTGTCAGCGTGAGTGAGCAGAAGAATTCCCCCGAAGTAAACGACGTACCCGAGCAGCTGCGCATCCGCCGCGAAAAGCGCGAGCGCCTGCTGGACTCCGGCGTTGAGGCCTATCCAGTAACCGTCGACCGGACGATCTCCATGCGCGACCTGCGCCACGAGTTCCAGGTCGTTGCTGAAGGCGAGGAGCCTGGAACCGAGGAAGGCGTTACCTACCTCACCGCGGGCGAGGAGACTGATACCGAGCACGCCATCGCCGGCCGCCTCATCTTCATGCGCAACACCGGCAAGCTGTGTTTTGCCACCCTGCAGGACGGCGACGGCACCCAGGTGCAGGCAATGCTCTCCCTGGCTGAGATCGGCGAGGAGCAGCTCGCTGCCTGGAAGTCCGACGTGGACCTGGGTGACTTTATCTCCGTGCGTGGCCGCGTCATCGCTTCTCGCCGCGGCGAGCTGTCCATCATGGCTACCAAGTGGACCATGGCCGCAAAGTCGCTGCGCCCGTTGCCGGTTGCCTTCGCGGACATGAATGAAGAGACCCGCGTGCGCCAGCGCTACAACGACCTCATCGTGCGCGAAGAGGCCCGCAAGAACGCGATGACCCGCGTGAAAGTCATGCGCGCCCTGCGCAACTACCTGGAGGACCAGGGTTTCGTGGAGATCGAGACCCCGATGCTGCAGACCCTGCACGGTGGCGCGGCTGCTCGCCCGTTCGTCACCCACTCCAACGCGCTCGACATCGACCTCTACCTGCGTATCGCGCCGGAGTTGTACTTGAAGCGCGCCGTCGTCGGCGGCATTGACCGCGTCTTTGAGATCAACCGCAACTTCCGCAACGAGGGTGTCGACCGCTCGCATTCCCCAGAGTTCGCCATGCTCGAGACCTACGCCGCATGGGGCGACTACAACGACTGCGCCCGCACCACCCGCGAGTCCATCCAGGCGGTTGCTCAGGCGGTCTTCGGTTCCCACAAGGTCACCTTGGCCGACGGTACCGAGTACGACTTCGGCGGCGAAGAGTGGCCGGAGATCGAAATGTACCCGTCCCTCAACGAGGCCCTGCAGCGCAAGTTCCCAGGCCAGCCTGAGGTCACCATCGACACCGACGTTGAGACCCTCAAGGGCATCGCCGACGTCATCGGCCTCGACGTCCCGAAGAACGGCGGCTGGGGTCATGGCAAGCTCGTCGAGGAGATCTGGGAGGTGCTCTGCGAGGATCAGCTCGAAGGCCCAATCTTCGTCAAGAACTTCCCGGTCGAGACCTCCCCGCTGACCCGCCAGCACCGCTCCATCCCGGGCGTTACCGAGAAGTGGGACCTCTACGTCCGCGGCTTCGAGCTGGCCACCGGCTACTCCGAGCTGGTTGACCCGGTCATCCAGCGCGAGCGCTTCGAGGATCAGGCTCGTCTGGCCGCCGGCGGCGACGATGAAGCCATGGTCCTCGACGAGGACTTCCTGGCCGCCATGGAGCAGGGCATGCCTCCGACAGCCGGTACCGGCATGGGCATGGACCGCCTGCTCATGGCCCTGACCGGCCTGGGTATTCGCGAGACGGTCCTCTTCCCAATCGTGAAACCGGAAAAGTAGACGGTCTTAGCAGGCTGGAATCTCGGCTGCGGATTCCAGCTCGCCCCGATAGAAAATCACAAAATTCGAGTGTTTTCCATCGGAGTAAAAGCCGGTGAGGTCACCGGAGTTGGAAGTGTCTTTGCTCACAAACCCGATCCTGAACTTACGAAGTGGCGGGCGTGTCACCTAACGTGACACTTCGTGTCTCAAGAATCTAATAATGCAGCTAGTTCGAATCGTCTGTCCCGCGACGTAGTTATCAACCTCTCGATTTTGGTCCTAGGGGCCATGATCATGATTCTCAATGAGACTTCCTTGTCTGTCGCCTTGCCCGCGATCATGGCTGACTTCAGTATTCCCGCCACCTCTGCGCAGTGGTTGACCACCGGTTTCATGCTCACCATGGGCGTGACTATCCCGACGACGGGTTTCTTGCTTGAGCGTTTCACAACTCGCCAGATTTTCCTGGCCTCTACCGGGATGTTTCTTGCCGGTACAGTCATTGCAGCGCTGGCGCCAGTCTTCATCGTCTTGCTTGCTGGCCGCGTGGTGCAGGCTGCCGGAACAGCATTGATGATTCCGACGCTGATGACAGTAGCGATGACGCTAGTGCCACCACAGCGACGTGGCTCAGTAATGGGAATTATCTCTATTGTCATTTCGGTTGCACCAGCCCTAGGTCCGACGGTTGGTGGCGCAATCCTCAATGCCTTGAGCTGGCACTTCATCTTCTGGGCAATGGTTCCCTTGGTGGCTTTCATTCTGTTTGCCGGTGCGATCAAGCTGGTTAACGTGGGCGAGAACCGCAACACCCCGTTGGATCCATTTTCTGTAGTGCTTTCGGTCCTAGCTTTCGGAGGTTTGGTGTATGGCCTTTCCTCCATCGAGAAGATGCTCGAAGGAAAGGGCATGGTGGAGATCATCGTTTCGGTGGTCGGCGTCGTAGCGCTCATCATCTTCACCCGCCGTCAGATGAGCCTGGCAAAGGATAATCGTGCGCTGTTGGATCTGCGCCCGTTCCGCGTGCGCAACTACACCATCGCGGTGGCCATCATGCTCATCTCATTTGGTCTGATGCTGGGCTTAGTGACGGTGCTGCCTATTTACCTCCAGACCTCCGTGGGTGTTTCCGCCCTAGTGACGGGTCTCGTGGTGATGCCCGGCGGTTTGTTGCAGGGCATCATCTCTCCGTTCGTGGGCCGTATTTTTGACGCGCGTGGTCCGCGGCCGCTGATGATTCCGGGCGCCATCCTGCTGGTTGCGGGCCTGTTCTTGATGACGACTCTCGACGCCGAATCCCAGGTGTGGATGGTTGTTGCCATGCACGTCACCTTTGCCTTGGGCATGGGTTTGATGATGACGCCGCTGATGACCACGGCTTTGTCTTCGCTGCCGCATGAGCTTTACTCGCATGGCTCGGCGATCATGAACACCCTGCAGCAGCTCGCGGGCGCGACGGGAACGGCATTTTTGGTTGTATTCCTGACTCGTGGCACCGTGGCCGGCATGCAGTCGGGAATGGACGAGGCCGCCGCGATCGCGCAGGGCGCCCACTGGGCTTTCCTGTTCGCCGGCGCGGCGTCGATTGTGGTGCTCGTGCTGGCGCCGCTGCTGCGTCCGGTCCCGCAGGACTAACAGGGGGAGAGGTACTCCGCGCGGTTGGAGAGGATACGCGGGTTGCCACCCAGGCGGGAAGCAGCGTAGCACAGCGCATCGGTGTCGAAGCCATAGTCGATGACCACCGGGTAGACCTTGCCCTCTGCTACCTCGCCGCGTAGCGACGGGCAGATTCCCGGGTTGTAGTACTCCGCGCCGGGGTTGTTAGCAACAGATCGTTGGATTTGCGGAAGGGCCTCTGCGGGGCTGTTGGCCACGACGGAATCGACGATCAGCACGCCGCGGCCGTCGCAAGCAACTGCGGAAGGATTAAATCCAGCGGGTAAGTCCGAGCTGGAATCTTTAGTTGCAGGCGCCGCGTATTCCTGCGTGACCGTCTGCTCCACGGTCTTGGTCATGGTTGCAGCTTCTTTAGATTTCTCGCTCTCAGTGCGTTGGCTGTTTTCTGGATTCTCATCCTCTTGTGCGGTGCTCCCAGTTGCAGGGGCTTCGGCAAGTGGGGCTAGCTGGGACTGCGCATTTTCTTTGGCACCGCCCAGCATTCGCATGGCCAGAACACTGCCGCCAACCAGTGCAATTAGTGCTAGGACTGCGACGGCAATCGCGATGTAGATGCTCTTGTTCTCCTGCGAATTATCCATGGCCGCTGCTCCTTTAGGCGCACAATTGCATCTTTAGGCGCGCGTCTTCCGCCTCTGTGCCCCAGATAATGAAGGCGGACTGGGTGCCAGGTACTGCCATGTAATAGGTCGGCTCCTCGGCGTTCGGGGCTTCGAAGCTCTGGATGGTGCACTGGCCATTGGAAAGCTCGGTTGGATCAGAAGGCAGGATGGCGTCGCGGGCTTCCACGGATTCGTAGGAGGCGACAGCATAGCTTAAGTCGTCGCCCTCACAGGTGATCTTCGCCAGCTGGCCTTCCTCCGGCTCGCGGTGGTGGCACTTGGTATCGCCGTAGCCGGAGGTGCCGCTGCGCGAGCCCAGCAGTCCAGGGTAGGCCTCTGCGAGGTTGCTTTCATCATCGTTCCAGCCCGGGTACTGGTTGAAGAAGAAGATGCCGGCGGCGGCGAGAACGACCACTGCCAGTGCGGCGCATAGCGCGATGAGGCCGGTCTTCTTGCCAGAGACGGACTTCTTTTCTGCAACCGGTGCAGCAAATCCCGCACCGTTTGGTTGGCCCTGCATCTGCCCCTGCGGTTGGCCTTGCTGGAACCCCTGCTGGTACTGGCCTTGCTGCATCATCGGCTGCTGCTGCGGCATGTACTGCGGTGGCATCTGCTGCTGCGGGGCCTGCTGCGCTGGCTGAGGCTGCGTCTGCGGGTGGGTTTGCTCGCGGGGTGCCGCAGCTTGCGGGCTGGCGAACTGGGAAGCAAAACCTGCGGCTGCGGCACCAGCTGCTCCCGCTGCAGCGGTGCCGGTGGAAGTAGAGGTGTTACGCAGGGCGTCGATAACCGTGCCAGCTGAGTTGAACTGGGAATTTGGCTTGAACTCCGGATGTGCAGACTTAATGAGCTCCGCAAAGCGCTGCGTGACCTGCTCAGCGGTGACGTTGCCCACGCCCGGGCCTGCCGCACACAGCACCGCATTGCTGCGCGAACCCGTAACCATGATGCGGCGCGGATGCAGCGCATGCATGGCAAAGCCCGCCTGGTTGTTCTGCAACAGGTAATCCACTGCCTCGGCTAAGGGAGTAAAAACTGAAAGCGCCTCGGTCTTGGTGAGGTGCTGCGCGCCTAGGCCAGAGCCGGTGAAGGTAGAAAGTGGCTCGCCGGAAAGTGCGGCGCGCACCAGAAAGTTCTGGCCCTTTTCTGTGGTTCCGGTGCCGACGAGCGGGGCGATGGAGCGATGGTGGACGTCGGCAAGCGCGGAGGCTTGCTTAACCGCACCGCGGTGGTTGGCCTCAAAAAGCTCGACCGTCATTGGCTTATTAGAGGAGTCCACGACACCGAAAAGCGTGGAGACCGGGGATTCGTCCATTATGGAAAGCTGACGGAGTTGATGCTGAGTAGAGAAGAACTCAGGGAGCTTTTTCACAGGGATTCATCCTTTTGAATAATGGTTTTGGGCCTTTTCGCATTTAAGAGTAATGGCAACCGAGTCAAACTCCAGTAGCGAGGTGTAAAGAAACCTTCTGAAAGGCCTGTTCGCTACCGGCGTACAGTGTCCTGAGCTGGGAAAAGGTGCCTTCTGGAGAGTTGGTTCTAAAAACCGTGAATTGCATGTCCAGTCGGCGCGTTAGAGTGGGTGAAACATTATTAGCGAAAGCATAGAGGTATAAGGCAATGTTCGAGAGGTTTACCGACCGTGCCCGCCGCGTCATCGTCCTGGCGCAGGAGGAAGCACGCATGCTCAACCACAACTACATCGGCACCGAGCACATTTTGCTCGGCCTCATCCACGAGGGTGAAGGCGTTGCCGCCAAGGCACTGGAGTCCATGGGCATCTCGCTTGAGGACGTCCGCCGCGAAGTAGAGGAAATTATCGGTCACGGCTCCCAGCCACACACCGGTCACATTCCGTTTACACCGCGCGCGAAGAAGGTGCTGGAGCTTTCCCTACGTGAGGGCCTGCAGATGGGCCACAAGTACATCGGTACTGAGTTCCTGCTGCTGGGCCTCATCCGCGAGGGCGAGGGCGTGGCAGCGCAGGTACTTATCAAGCTTGGTGCTGACCTGCCGCGCGTTCGTCAGCAGGTTATCCAGCTGTTGTCTGGTTACGAGGGCGGCAATGGTGAAAACGACGGCCAGTCCCAGGGCGGGCCAGTCGGTGCTGGTGCCGGCGCGGGCGCAGGCCTGGGTGGCCGCACCGCACCGTCCGGCGCGGGCGAGCGCTCCAATTCCTTGGTTCTTGACCAGTTTGGTCGCAACCTGACCCAGGCCGCCAAGGATGGCAAGCTCGATCCAGTTGTGGGCCGCGATTCCGAGATTGAGCGCATCATGCAGGTGCTCTCCCGCCGTACCAAGAACAACCCGGTTCTCATTGGTGAGCCTGGTGTTGGTAAGACCGCAGTTGTGGAGGGCCTGGCTCTCGACATCGTTAACGGTAAAGTCCCTGAGACCCTCAAGGACAAGCAGCTGTACTCGCTTGACCTTGGTTCTTTGGTTGCGGGTTCCCGCTACCGTGGTGATTTCGAGGAACGCCTGAAGAAGGTCCTCAAGGAGATTAACCAGCGCGGTGACATCATCCTGTTTATCGATGAGATTCACACCCTGGTTGGCGCAGGTGCAGCAGAGGGCGCAATCGACGCCGCTTCGCTGCTGAAGCCGAAGTTGGCCCGCGGTGAGCTCCAGACCATCGGTGCTACCACCTTGGACGAGTACCGCAAGCATATTGAGAAGGATGCCGCGCTGGAGCGTCGTTTCCAGCCGGTCAAGGTCGACGAGCCTTCCCTGGATGACACCATCCTCATCCTCAAGGGCCTGCGCGATAAGTACGAGGCACACCACCGCGTTTCTTACACTGACGAGGCTCTGAAGGCTGCGGCCTCCCTGTCTGACCGCTACATCAATGACCGCTTCCTGCCGGATAAGGCCGTTGACCTCCTCGATGAGGCTGGTGCCCGCATGCGCATTAAGCGCATGACTGCTCCGGAAGGCCTGCGTGAGGTCGATGACCGCATCGCTGAGGTCCGCCGCGAGAAGGAAGCGGCTATCGACGCCCAGGACTTCGAGAAGGCAGCCGGCTTGCGCGACAAGGAGCGCAAACTCGGTGAAGAGCGCGCTGAGAAGGAAAAGCAGTGGCGCTCCGGCGACCTCGAGGAAATCGCTGAGGTCGGCGAGGAACAAATCGCTGAGGTCCTGGCACACTGGACCGGCATCCCTGTGCTCAAGCTGACGGAGAAGGAATCTTCCCGCTTGCTGCACATGGAAGATGAGCTGCACAAGCGCATCATTGGTCAGGACGAGGCAGTCAAGGCAGTGTCCCGCGCCATCCGCCGTACCCGCGCAGGTCTCAAGGACCCGCGTCGTCCTTCCGGTTCCTTCATCTTCGCCGGTCCGTCCGGTGTTGGTAAGACGGAACTTTCGAAGTCCCTGGCTAACTTCCTGTTCGGCTCTGATGATGACCTCATCCAGATCGACATGGGCGAGTTCCACGACCGCTTCACCGCATCCCGTCTCTTCGGTGCCCCTCCGGGATACGTTGGCTACGAAGAGGGTGGCCAGCTGACGGAGAAGGTTCGCCGCAAGCCATTCTCCGTGGTTCTCTTCGACGAGATTGAGAAGGCCCACAAGGAGATTTACAACACCTTGCTGCAGGTTCTCGAGGACGGCCGCCTTACCGACGGCCAGGGTCGCATCGTGGACTTTAAGAACACGGTCCTGATTTTCACCTCAAACCTGGGTACGCAAGATATCTCTAAGGCTGTGGGCTTGGGCTTTAGCGGTTCCTCCGAAACGGATAGCGATGCTCAGTACGAGCGCATGAAGAATAAGGTCAACGACGAGCTGAAGAAGCATTTCCGCCCAGAGTTCCTCAACCGTATCGACGAGATTGTGGTCTTCCACCAGCTCACTCAGGAGCAGATCGTTGAGATGGTCGAGCTGCTCATTGGCCGTGTGGAAAAGCAGCTGGCAGAGCGCGACATGGGCATCGAGCTGACCCAGAAAGCTAAGGATCTACTGGCAAAGCGCGGATTCGATCCAGTCTTGGGTGCTCGTCCGCTGCGCCGTACCATTCAGCGCGAGATTGAGGATCAGCTCTCCGAGAAGATCCTCTTCGGTGAAATCGGTGCTGGTGAAATCATCACCGTTGACGTGGAGAACTGGGACGGCGAGTCCAAGGACAACGCTTCTGCGACCTTTACCTTCAGCCCACGCCCGCGTCCGTTGCCGGAGGGCACGTTCGAGGAGGAACTCGAGGATGCCGAGGTACGCGAGGCTGACGAGGAGCTCGTGGCAGAGCAGAACGACAGTCCTGATTCCATCACCAGCGATGTCTTGCCAGACCCAACCGACGATGATAACCCGCCAGCTGCCGGTGCTGGCCAGCCTATCTAGGCTGAACTAGACGTGGTGCCGCCCTTTGCGGGCGGCACCTTTGTCGTTTTCCCGGGGCAGCCAACTGCGCAGCCGCCCTAATTGCCAAATTGTGCCGAAAAATCAGACATTTCCGCCCACAATTTGGCAGTTGGGCTCATCTGGCGCCGACCAAGCCACCACTTCCCAAGGGGCAAGGGAAAGAACGCGATACAAAAGCAGAACCTAGAGGCAGTTGGTGGGAGCAGGGACGTCGTTGAAACGCGCCATCAAGTAGTCCAAGCCGCGCGGTACGGAAGTCATCATCGGGCCAGCGTGGCCCAGGCCCGTACCGTTGATGAAGGTGACGGCCGGGGCCGCCTCAAACTGGACGGCGCCGCCCATGCGGCAGTACTGGCCAGCCATGGTGCGTGCCTGCTCGTAAGGGATGAGGTCATCGGTAGGGGAGTTGGCCACCAGAATCGGGCCAGTCACCGGGTGTTTGCCCAGCTTTTGCTCCTCCAGCACGCGTGCGGCGGCCGGCTCGCGGGAAACGAGGTGGGCGAAGGACTCACCAGTCTTGGTTAGCTGGGAGGTGCGCGTAAAGCCCCAAGTGGCCATGGAATCACCGATGCAGGCGTCCGCGGCCGAACGCAGGAAGTGGATGCCGCGCTCGTTGAACTGCGGAATGATCGCGTTATAAAACTCCGGGCTGCGCTCCGCGAAGCCGTTGATGGCGTATCCCAAGACGTGGACGATACTCGAACCGTCCACCGCGTTCATCACCGAGAGCAGGTCAGCCGGCGGGGCGCCAGCGTAGGTTCCCTTGATGTTGAGCTCGGGCGCATAGAGCGCCGCATACTCCGCCGCGGCCGCAGCAGCGCCGCCGCCCTGTGAGTAGCCTGCAAAGCCCACCGGGGAGGTCAAAGGCGCGCCGGAGAGCGCAAGGCCGGCGCGGGCGGCGTCGAGAACCGCGTGCGCTTGCTCAATGTTGTTGACATAAGAGTGGTGCCCAGGCGTGCCCAGCCCGATGTAGTCCGTGACCACCACGCGGATCCCGTGCTCAGCGGCTTGCTGGAAGAAAGGGTACTCATAGTTCATGTTCAACGTGGGCTGGCCGGCTGGGCCAAAAGCCAGGTTGCCCACCTGGCTGCCGGAGCGCGACGGCGCGCACTGGTCACCCTGGCCGCGCGTGCCCGGCGCGAACACGATGGTGGGGCGCTCGCCCTTGCCAGTCCACGGGCGCTGCGGCTCAAACACGGTTCCCGTCACCGGGGTGGCCACGCCATCGGAGCGGGTCGAGCCGTATGTGAAGGTGGTGGCGCGCGCACCCGTGGCAGACGACATCTGCGCTACCGGATGGCTCGCAGGGCGAGAGTCCATGACGGTGCCCGCGCCAGGCGCATTCACGCCAGGATTCGCCGGCGCTGAGACCGCACCGGTGTCTGCGGCGACGCCAGTGACGTCGGAGGTGTCCTGCGCTGGTTCGACGCCGAGTGCAGCAGGAACGGGGACGCTAAGGGCGGCGGTGAGTACCGCGGCCGCGATGAGACGAGGGAACTTCACGCACTAAACTCTAGCTGCCAGCGCAACTGGGGGTGCGCTAAAATTTGTCACCATGGGCATTCAATACCGTTCACGCAAGAAAACCGGCAAGAATAGCTGGATTAATATCTCCGGCTCCGGGGCATCCATGTCCACCAAAGTTGGGCCCGTGACCTTCAATTCCCGCGGTGGCATGTGGATCAACCTGCCCGGTGGCCTGAACTTCCGGGGTCGCTGGCGCTAAAGACCAGCGCTTTAGCCATGCGAGAGCCAACTCCTGACTATGTCCGGATGGGCATCGAAGCCGACGTCATTTTGCGCTTGGGCATGTTGCTCATGGGCGCAGGTACGTCCGGCTACCGCGTGCTGCGCGGCATGAAGCGCGCGGCCCGTGCCCTGGGTTTTGACCGGCTCGACGCCAACGTGGGCGTTACGCAGATTACCTGCACCTTCCACAAGGGCCGCGCATTTCGCACGGTGGTGGCGCAGCAGCATTCGCCGGCTGTCGACGCCTCCCGCATCGAGGCCCTCGAGGACCTCACCCACCATCGGCTGTATGCCGGCATTACCGCTGAGGAACTCGATGCTTTCCTCGACGACATCGAATCGCACGTCGTCAAGCGCTGGAACGGCTGGGTCCTGGCTAGCGCTGCGGGCGTGGCCTGCGCTTCCTTCGCGGTTCTTAACTACTTCCAGTCTTATGTAGTGCTGCTGGTTGCCTTGGCCGCGTTCTGCGGGCAGTTCACCCGCTGGGCCTTGCATCACAGGCATGTGCACCAGCTGGGTTGCATCGTTGCCGGCGGTGCGGTCTCGAGCATGGTCTACTTCCTCACCACGGAGGCCCTCGCGCTCATCGGCTGGGCGGATCCCGCCGAATTCTCTTCGGGCTACGTGGCGGCGGTGCTATTCCTCATACCAGGTTTCCCGTTGTTCTCCGCCATCATCGATTTGGCCCGTTTCGACTTCGACGCCGGCATGGCGCGCCTGAGTTACTCGCTCACCGTCATCATCGCGGCCACGTTCACAGTGGCCATGGTCAGCTGGTTCACCGAACTGACCCCAATCCCGCCTGCCCCAGCTCCTGACGCCACCTGGTACGCCGCCGCGGTAGTCGCCAGCTTCTTAGGCATCGCCGGCTTTGCGTTCCTGTTTAACTCCTCGCGCCGCATGGTGCTGGCCGCGGCACTCGTGGGCACGGTGGCGAACATGGCGCGCCTTGGCATTTTATCGCTGGGCACCACGAGCTACTTCGCGGCATTCGTGGGCGGCGTCATCATCGGCCTGCTGGGCGCGCAGGTGGCTCGCAAGATGCATCTGCCGCGCATTACCACCACGGTCCCCGCCGCTGTCATCATGATTCCCGGCACCGCGATGTTCCGCGCGGTATTCCACCTTAACGCGGGCAACATGGACCAGTCGCTTTCGAACCTCGCCACCGCGACGATGGTCGTCATGTCCATCGGTTGCGGCCTCGTCTTTGCCCGCCTGCTCTCCGACCGGGATTGGGCGCTTGGCAGACTCATCGACTTCAGCCGCCCGCCGCACGACTCTAGGTACTAGAGCGTATTAAGCCGGCAAGTGGAACAGGCCCTGGGAATCTTGCTCCGCGAGGCCGTCGTTAAGCAGCGATGCCAAAGCCCTGGAACGCTGCGCTGCGTCAGGCCACACCACGTCGATGGAACTTTGCGGCACCGGCCCCGATGCCCCGCGCAGCACGTCGAGGATGAGCCCGCGCACTTGGCGGTCGGTTCCCTTGAACTTCTGTATGCGTTTCTTTGCGCGCGCGAGCTCCTCCTCGCTGGGCTGCGGGCAGCCCGCCAGTTGCCACGCGCAGCCCGTGCGCAGCGGGCACTCCTCGCACTTCGGCGACTTCGCCGTGCACACGAGAGCCCCGAGCTCCATCAGCGCGGCGGAAAAGCGTGGGCCATTTACCGCGGGTAGGAGTGCCTCCACCTGCGCCAACTCCTTCTTGGACGGTTGCGGCTGGAGGAACTGCCCATCCACGGCGCGGGCGTAGACGCGGCGCACGTTGGTGTCCACCACCGGCACGTTGCGCCCGTAATGGAAGCACGCCACGGCCCGCGCGGTGTACTCGCCGATGCCGGGCAGGGCCAGCAGCTTGGCGACGTCGCTTGGCACCGGGGCCTCACCAATCTCCTGCGCGCACTCCCATAAGCGCAGCGCGCGGCGGGGATAGCCGAGCTTGCCCCAAGCGCGCAGGACCTCAGCGCGGGAGGCCGCGGCGAAGTCCGCCGGGGTGGGCCAGCGCTCCATCCATTCCTCCCATACCGGAGCCACACGCGCGACGGGCGTTTGCTGGCTCATGACCTCGCTGAGCAGAACGCCCCACGCGGAGGTCCCGGGGCGTCGCCAAGGCAGCGGGCGTTCGGCGGAGTCGAACCATGTGAGGAGGGCGGCGGTATCAATCATCGGGAATCAGTGTAGGGCAGCGGTGGTAGGGGACTACAGTTAGTGACATGCCACTTTCTAAAGTTCCACAAGATCCACAAAAGGTTTGGGAAGCTCTGCAAGCGGGCAACCAGCGCCTAGTAACCGGCAACGTCATCTCCGTCAACGATGACGCCCACATTCGTGCCGGGCTCACCAAGGGCCAGGATCCGCGCGTCATCGTGCTTTCGTGCTCCGACTCGCGCGCCCCTATTGAGCACGTATTCAACATTGGCTTTGGTGACGCCTTCGTCATCCGCACCGCCGGTCACATCCTTGATAACGCGGTACTGGCTTCGTTGGATTACGCCCTGGAGAATCTGAACGCCAACTTGCTCGTGGTCATGGGCCACCAGTCCTGCGGCGCGGTTGCTGCGGCTTCCGCGTTCCTCAACGGCGACATGAATCTGCCGACCGGCCTGCAGCGCCCAATCATTGAGAAGGTAGCTGCGTCTGCGCTGCAGTCGCGCCGTGAGGGCCGCGACTCCACTCCGGATTTCGAGCGGGAGAACACTGCACAGACGGTTTCACAGATCATCGCGGATGTGCCTGCGGCCCGCCGGCTTCTCGACGCCGGAACCCTCGGCGTCGTGGGCTTGCGCTATCTGCTGGAGGATTCCAGTGTGGAGACCGTAGTACTGCACGGTGTGCAGTAGCTTAGTGCTGCACTCGCTCTCTCCCCAGTTGAGTCCCGCCATTTAGTCAGACACGCGGCGAGGGTTAGTGCAGGTTAGGGGCGTGGCCCCTTAAAATCAAGAACGTGACTGAGAACCGACGCAACCCGCTGCCCCAAGAGATCTACATGCGCCGCCGAGTGGCCGCGCTGATTGGACTCCTGGTTGTCGTGGGCCTGCTCTTGTGGGCTGCGACCTCGATGTTTGGCGGCTCGGATGAATCGGTTCCGGCGGCTTCGACAAGTGCACGTGGCTCCGCAGCGGCGCCGGAGACGAAGGCCACCTCGAAGGCGGAAAAGACCAGCGAGGCGACTAGCTCCAAGGAGTCGAGCACGCAGCCGGCCTCAGACAGCGCCACGGCATCGGCCACCAACCCGAGCGAGGAGCCGAAGAAAAACACGTGCGCTCTTGCAGACCTGCAACTGACGGGCTCTGTCAGCAAGCCAACCTATGGCCCGGGCGAGCAGCCGACTTTCTACATGGAGGTCAACAACCCCACGGCCGTCGACTGTGTCATTGATTTGGAAGCCGACACCATGCGCTTCGAAGTCTATGACTTGAAGACCAACCAGAAGATGTGGACCGACACCGACTGCTACCCGCCGGTCGAGGGGAAGACACAGACCTTCAAGCCGGGCGAGCCACGCAAGTTCGAAGCCGTGTGGTCGCGCAAGATGTCCCAGCCGGGCCAGTGCGTGGACCGTCAGGATTCGCCGGTGGGCGGATACTTCATGCACGTGGTCATCGGCGATAACGCAGCACCGGCTCAGACGTTCAACCTCGTGGATGCGAATGACGCTTAGCTCAGTAGTGCGATGGCCTCGCTGAGCGTAGCAGCCTGACGCACCCGAATCCCGGTGGCATCTACCTTGCCAGCCGGGACGATTGCGTTTTTATAGCCCAAGCGCGCGGCTTCGGCGAGGCGACGGTCCAGGTTTGGCACTCGGCGCAGCTCGCCGGCCAGGCCCACCTCGCCGATGACCACGGTCTTAGCCGGCAGCGGCTTTTCGTGTAGCGAAGACCACGTTGCTAGCGCCACCGCGAGGTCCGTGGCTGTCTCCTGAATGCGCACGCCGCCCACCGTGGCAACGTAAGCGTCCTTGTCATTGGTGCGCTGGCCCGCGCGTGCCTGCAGCACTGCTAGCACCATCGGTACACGGTTGGAGTCCAAGCCCGTGACCACCCTGCGTGGGTTCTTGGCCACAGGATCCACGGTCAGCGCCTGGACCTCCGCCAGGATGGGGCGAACGCCATCCATGGCCACGGTCACCGCTGAGCCATCGGGCGTGCTGCCGCGGTGCGAGAGGAAGAGCCCGGAAGGATCAGCGACCTCGCGGATGCCGCCGGAGGTCTGCTCGAAGCAGCCCACCTCATCGGTAGCGCCGAAGCGGTTCTTGATGCCGCGCAGCATGCGCAGGCTGGATTGGCGGTCGCCTTCGAAGTTGAGCACGACGTCGACAAGGTGCTCCAGCACGCGCGGGCCCGCCACGTTGCCGTCTTTGGTCACGTGGCCCACCAAGAGAACCGGAATACCGGTGGACTTGGCTAAGGTGGTCAAAGCCGCGGTCACGGCCCGGGACTGTGCCACGCCGCCGGCCACGCCCTCGACGCCCGCGGCGTGCATGGTCTGCACCGAGTCTACGATGATGAGGCTGGGCTTGAGCTGCTCAACGTGTCCGAAGACTACATCCAGGTTCGACTCTGCGGCGAGATACAGCGTGTCATGCAGGGCGTCGGTGCGCTCGGCACGCGCACGCACCTGGCCCGCGGATTCCTCCGCCGTGACGTAGAGAGCCTTGCGGTCTAGCTGCGCCCAACGCGAGGCCACCTCCAACAAGAGCGTGGACTTACCCACGCCTGGCTCGCCCGCCATGAGCACCACCGAACCCGGCACAATGCCCTTTCCCAGCACGCGGTCCAACTCCCCGATGCCGGTGGTAATGGTCTTGGTAGCGCTTGCCCCAATCTTGGTGATGGGCTGCGCCGGGCTGCTGGGAGTAAGCCCCTTGACCATCTGCCCCGTCACGGCAGCCGAAGCCGCCGAGCCTGCCGACGCCGCGGGCGCCGACTCCTGGAGCGTGCCCCACGAGCCGCAATCTGGGCAGCGGCCAAGCCACTTGGGGGAGACGTAGCCACACTCAGAACAGGTGTGGACGGGACGGGACTTCTTTGCCATGCCAGTAACTCTAGGACACCCACCGGACACGTGTACCTACCCGCCCCAAACGCAAAGCCCCGCACTCGAAAGTGCGGGGCTTCGAAAGCTTAAACCTTAGTGGTGGTGGCCAGCTTCAGGCTTCTCGGTGGTGTAGCCCTCGGTGGACTTGGAGTCGCGATTGTACTCACCGGACTTCAGTGGGGAAGCGGAAACAGCAGCGTTTACCTCGATGGTGCCGTTGTTGAAGGTGAAGGTAACCGGGCGGAAACCGGCGTAGCCGTAGTCCTCGTTCTGCAGAGTGGTCTCAACGTACTGGACGTTCTTGTTCTTCTCGTCCTTCTTGAGCTCCTTGAGGTTAGCCGCGGAGTCAGCGATGATGGACTGGTCGCGAGCCATTGGCTTAACGGAGCCGAGGTCAACGTCCTGGCCATCGACGGAAACGGACTCGAGGGTGATATCAGAAACCTCGTAGCCCTGGTTAACAGCTACGAACTTCAGGGAGGTCTCGCCGGAGTCCGGTTCGACCTGAATGGTGACGTCGCGAACTGCGACTGCGCCGTCCTCGGTGGCAGCGGAGGAACCGTCGACAGCCGCAACCTTGTCGGAAGTCTGGGTAACGTGGCCTGCAGAGCAGGAAGCCAGCGCCAGCGCAGACAGGGCGGTTACGGAAATGATGGCACCGCGACGGGCGGCGGTCTTCAATGGCTGCACTTTGAGGGTCCTCCATAGATTGCGATCACAAAGCTTATCAACGCTTTAGCCTAGTACCTTTCCGTGCCGAGTACACAGTTTCGTGAAAACCAATTGGGTAGTAAGCGGGGTAATACGGGGGTAGACGTGGGCGTCGGCAAGCAGCTGTGCGGCGCGTGCTAAACTTGTTGCCCTGTATGTGTGCCGTTAGCGGCGCGAACATTTAATAAGGAGTGGCAATGGAATTTAAGGTCGGAGAGGTCGTCGTCTACCCGCACCACGGTGCTGCCAGGATTGCTGATATTGAGCAGCGCGAGATGGGTGGCGAGACCCTGGAGTACTTGGTGCTCCAGATCAATCAGTCTGACCTTGTGGTTCGCGTGCCTTCCAAGAACGTGGAGCTCGTCGGCGTTCGCGACGTCGTGGGTAAGGAAGGCCTCGAGAAGGTATTCTCCGTCCTGCGTGAAATCGACGTTGAAGAGGCCGGCAACTGGTCCCGCCGCTACAAGGCTAACCAGGAGCGCCTGGCTTCCGGCGACATCAACAAGGTTGCCGAGGTTGTTCGCGACCTGTGGCGCCGCGACCAGGACCGCGGTCTGTCCGCAGGTGAGAAGCGCATGCTGGCCAAGGCCCGTCAGATCCTCGTGGGCGAGCTCGCGTTGGCCTCCCCGGTCGATGAGAAGAAGGCCGACACCATGATGGAGGAAATCGACGCCACCATCGAGCGCCACCGCGCCGCGGGCATCGTGGAGGACAAGTCCATCACCACCGACATCGACAACGACATCGATCTCGATGACCTCTCCTTCGACGACGAAGACGAATAAGCCCGTTGTCGCTCTCATCGCGGCAGCAGGAATGGGCACTCGCCTCGGCGCGGAAGTGCCCAAGGCATACGTTGAACTCCAGGGACGCACGCTCCTGGAACGCTCCGTAGCGGCCATGGCGCACAGCGGCGTGGTCAAACGCGCGGTGGTCACCGTCTCCCCGGCGATGGAAGACACCGCGCGAGCATTGCTTGCCGACGCCCCCTTGCCCATCACCCTCGTCCACGGCGGCGGTGAGCGCGCCGACTCCGTGTGGGCCGGCCTGCAAGCCATTGACGAAGAGGACGCCGTGGTGCTCATTCACGACGCCGCCCGCGCCCTGACCCCGCCAGCCATGATCGCGCGCGTGGCCCAGACCGTCCTTGACGGCGCTCCCGCCGTCATCCCGGTTCTGCCGGTTTCCGACACCATCAAGATCGTCGACGCCGAGCGCGTTGTCTCCACTCCGGATCGTTCCTCGCTGCGCGCCGTGCAGACCCCGCAAGGCTTCGACTTAGCCACGCTGCGCGGCGCCAACGAGAAGTACTTCTCCGGGCAGCAGGAGTTCATCGCCACCGATGACGCCAGCCTCATGGAATGGTTCGGCGTGCCCGTGGCCACCGTGCCGGGCGACCAGTTAGCGCTGAAAATCACCACGCCCATGGACCTCACCCTGGCTACCGCGATTCTCAAGGAGAACTCATGACCCAGCCGATCATCCCGCGCGTTGGCATCGCCACGGACGCCCACCAGATTGAGGAAGGCAAGCCCTGCTGGATCGCGGGCTTGCTCTTCGAAGGCGTGGACGGCTGCGAGGGCCACTCCGACGGCGATGTGGTGAGCCACGCGCTTGTCGACGCCCTCCTTTCCGCCTCCAACCTCGGCGACCTTGGCTCGTTTGTGGGCGTGGGGCGCAAAGAATACGACAATGTCTCCGGCGAGCGCCTGCTGCGCGAGTGCCGTGAGCTGCTCGAATCCCATGGCTTTGTCATCGGCAACGCCGCCGCTCAACTAGTGGGGCAGTCGCCGAAGATGGGCCCGCGCCGCGAAGAGGCCGAGCGCGTGCTCAGTGAGATTTTAGGCGCTCCCGTTTCCGTGTCCGCTACCACCACCGACCACATGGGTTTCACCGGCCGCTCCGAAGGTCGCGCCGCGGTGGCCACAGCGGTGGTCTGGAAACAGTAACTCGCGGGTCGCCCCAGCGCGTTCCTGCGCCGCAGCCTCTCCTTTTGGCAAATACCCAGCCCTAGAAATGCAGCTTCCTGGTGAAAAGCGCGGCGTCGGAAAGCGTGGGAGAAAGTGAACAGGAGGTCTTGGTTTCCAGGGCTGGGTATTTGCCGGGAAAGGCGCGCGTGACCAACGTGACCCGTACGGTGCAGGAATTTCAAAATGCCGGCTACCAGGTCGTAGGCCTGGACGCCGGCGGCGAGCACACGCTCGACACCTACACCGGTGGCAAGGACCCTGTGGTCATCGTCATCGGTTCTGAGGGAAAGGGCATCTCCCGCTTGGTGCGCGAGAATTGCGACGTCATCGTGTCCATTCCGATGACCGCCTGGGTTGAGTCCTTGAACGCCTCCGTCGCCGCCGGTGCCGTGCTTTCGGAGTTCGCTCGTCGGCGTCGCGCGGCGAAGTAACAGGTAATTTGGAGGGCGTCGCGTTGTGCGGCGCCTTTTTGCTGTTTTACCCGGCCTGGTTTTAGCTTTTGGGCAAATACCCAGGCCTGGAAAACCAGACCTCCTGCTCGCATTTTCACGCGCTTGCCGACGCCCCGCAATCCACCAGAGAGCTGCGGATCGAGGCCTGGGTATTTGCGCGGAGTTGATGAATCTGCGAAAGGTAACTTTTGACACTTGAACCCAGTTTATGGGCAGCGTATATCTTTTAGCAGCGCGCGCTATAAGTTCGGATTCTTCTCAAGAAAGGAATGCTTATAAAAGTGAGCATGTCTAAGCGAGCAGTTTCAGTAACTCTCGCAGGTTTGTTGGCGTTGGGCGGTACAGGTGTCGCTGGGGCCACGATTGTAAATATCGATGGCGGCACGTGGGACTACGGTACGGGTAGTGGCCAGGTTTGGTCGCACTACTTTCACAATGGGGTGCGGCACGGTTCAACTGCTGTTGGTACCTTCAAGTCGGATAGCGGTTGCGTCAACAAAAACACTTGGTCACGAGCAACAGCTCCCAAGAAGTCCTCTGGAAATAAGTCCTACTACCGACACTGCTAAGGCTCGATGAAAACTTCAGTCAGACTACTAACCGTAGGGATTTTGCTCTCTACGGTTAGTAGCGCATTCATTGCCTTTGTCGGAGCCAGCCTCTTATCGACTCTGGATTACCGGCTTGGCAACGAGTTTGTCCAGATCGAAGACTTCGAACCTGACAGTCACACAGAAACACTGTTTCCTGAGCTTTCTGAATTTGCGGGAGACTCAGGATTTGACGTATCGGTTTATTACGCCTCGCTAGCTGATTCGGATGGTGAGCTGCGAATCTACTCCTCGGCTCTGCCTTCAGGTGCAGCTAACTTTGAGTCTCAAAAGTTTCAGAGAGGCGAAAAGTTTGTTTGGTATCCATTGTCGGAAATTCCGACTAAGGAACCGCGCCAAGTTTTTAACATTAAAGGATCAGAAAATGACGCTCGAGACCTAACGACATGGTTGGAGGAGCGCGGGTATTCCGTGATAGGGCTCCAGAACTTGACTTGGAGTTTCGTCATGACTTCGTCGCTGCCTTTGTTGGTCGCGGCTGCTTTTCTACTCGCGCTCGTGTTGGGTGGCGGGCACTGCCTAGTGCGGGCTCGCGAAATCGGCATTCACAGACTTTTGGGGCTAAAGCTATCGCAGACGCTAAGGCTTGATGTAACGCGGCTTGCCAAGCAAACATGGCTACCATTTTTTCTTGCGATCATTTTTATTGCGGCGGCATTGTATCTTTACAACGACTGGGCAGAAGCGACGTTGTTTTGGGCCTTTTTCGGCGTTTCTGTGTTGCTCCAATGGGTAGGTTTGGCGCTGGGCTATGTGCTCGGGCAGTTATTGGTTCGAAATATTTCGATCCCGCAGGCCATCAAAGGCAAGGTTCGGGCGCGTCCAATTACCTACGCACTGTATGCTGTCCGGCTATTGGCACTCTTGACGAGCCTGACGGCACTTTCACAGATGGTTGATACCGGTGCTGAGGTGTCCGCGCGAGAGGAATTGCAACCGTATTGGATCGGACATGCCAATGAGCAAGAGTTTGCCCTGAGCTCGAATATCACTCCGGATGAAAAAGAACAGGCTGCAGCTGCAGCGCCCTTGCGTCAGGCGGACCGCGAAGGAAAGCTACTCTTAGCGGATCCTTTTTGGCTTACCTGGCCGACTCAACTGGAAGCCCCGGTTATTCTCAGCAACCATCGGTTCGCCGTTCAAGCTGGTGTTGCCCCTTCTGAAGAAGACATAACCGTTTGTGCTCCTGTTGCCCTCAGTGAAGAATCCAAACAGACGATTATTGACTCTGTTGCATTTGAAGCCGAACTCGCGAAAAAGAAGGTTCCAAATTTTAACTGGAAAGAAGATTGTTCGCTTGGGCAAGTCTTTTCCTATGACGTTGAGCTGCGGCCAGTAATTAATGACCCCATTGTGGTTTCGTTACCAGTGGGGCTTGAAGCTATCGGTGACCGGAATTTACTCGCGAAAGCCTCGCAGAAAGTCCTCCTTGCCATCGAGCCAACTGTCGTTGGTGAGCTGAAAGATGGGACGGTGGGCAAGGTGCTCGCCACGGCACAACCGCATGCTGATTCCTGGCGATCGTCCCTTGAGGAAGCCAAAGAGCAATTCAGCCTTTGGTCGTTAAATACGGTCGTAGCGATATTACTGGTTTCCTTGTTAATCGTCGCGGGGCTTTTCAGTTTCCAGGTGGCGTTCCGGCGAGAGCTCTATGTTTCCTTCATTTGTGGGCGCAGCCCGTGGAAGATGTGCAGGAAGATTCTGCTGGCCGAGCTATTCTTTTTCGTTACCACCATCGGCTGGGTTTTGTATCGTTTGCGCGAGCATAAGGAACAACTGGAATCGCACTATCCATCAACGTGGTCGATGGGGTTTGAAAACAGGTGGTCCACGGCAACCGTTCTTGCTGTCGTCGCATTTTCGATCGTGTGGATGTGTATTTCAATCGGTTTGACCTGGTGGATTAGTGCGCGAAATCAAATGCGCTGGACAGACAGCGAAGGAAATTAGGATATGGAAATTCAGGTTGAAGACCTTCACTACAGTGTGAAGGGAAAAATGATTCTTTCCGGCTTTACGCGGTCTTTTGCGGCTGGCCGGGTGACTGCATTAACCGGTGTCTCCGGAAGTGGGAAAACCACCCTGTTGAACCTCTTGGGCGGTCTGATCTCGCCGGACAAAGGCTCAATCATGTGGGATGGAAACAACATTGCATCGCTATCGGCAGGTCGACTGCGCAAGTATCGACGCGAATGCGTTGGGTATCTCTTTCAAGACTACGGCTTGGTTCCTGACCTCACCGTTGTCGACAACGTGAAGCTCGCAGCCAGTAACGTTTCGCGCCGTGCTTTCGACGAGGCGCTAGACAGCGCTTTGGCGCAGGTTGGTTTACGCGGCTATGAAAAGCGTGTGGTCAGCGGCTTGTCTGGCGGCGAACAACAACGAGTAGCCTTGGCGAGGATCCTCGTTTCCAAGCCCAAAATCGTATTGGCGGACGAGCCAACCGGGGCGCTTGACGAGGACAATGCTCAGCTGGTTGTTGAACACCTCCGTGCTTTCGCTGACCAAGGCGCCGTTGTCGTCGTCGCGACGCATTCCAAGCATGTAGCCGACCAAGCAGACTGCGAGGTAACGCTTTAGTGTGGCGATTGAAATACTCGGATATGCCGTGTCTGCTCACAGGCATCCGAGACGATGAGCAACCGATACTCGATGAGCTAAGACGCTACTTCCTCTGGACCCAGGTTGAATGTGCGTCCACTCAGAGGGAGCTGCTGAATGCATTGTCTCGCTCACAGGAGCAATTGCTGGTGTTGTGCGAGCGCAAAGACTCGGCGACCTGGGTATGGGATATACAAGAGTTAAAGAGCAGCGATTTCATTTACTTGGTGGATTATTCACAGCATTCGCGTGAGAAGCTTCAAAAGGCAATCAATTTGGGCGCGTCTGCATATTGTGTGGTTACCCGGGAAGCTCGATCCGGCCATGGGGGCCTTAAAATAAGTTGTTGCTTTGAAATAAACGGCGTAGCTGTTGGGACAATGCCTGAACCAGATATGCAGCGAAACCTCGAGCGACTATCCGCGATTCAGCTTCGAGTTTTAAACGGAATTATATGTGGGCACTCAAATTATGGCATCGCGGAGGAAACCCATCTTTCTGTGCCGATGATCAAGAAAATAGTTTCCCAGCTGCTCGACATATTTGCTGCAGAGAACAGAGTCCAGTTAGCCCTCAAAACCTTACCCGCTATGGGTTGAGCTGCCATCCTGTTGCAAATGCCCAGGGCTGGGTAAGTAGCGGGGAGGCGAGCCGCGGGGCTATAAGCCGAAGAAGTCCTCCACCACTTGGGCCGCGATGAAGCTATCGGTATTCGGGCCCAAGCGCGCGTCGAGCTCGTTGCCCGAGGGGATGACGTGGCCCACGCCTTCCATGGTCCACAGTTCGACGGGGTTGTCACCTTCCCAGGAATGCAAAGACACATCAGAAAACGGGCGGGTTACCTTGGCCTTAGAGCAACCGTTCATCGTGGCGAAGCGCTGCGCAGTCCACAACGCGGAAGTAACCTCGCCGCGGGAGCTATTGGCGAGGCCAGCTTGGCCGCCTTCATAAGGCGCTAGCGGATCCGCAGTGCCGTGCATCATGAGAATTGGGGTGGGCTTATAACCATCGGGATTAGACGGCGCATGGTTAGAGCCGCTGCCCATCGTCGATGCGAAGATGCAGGCGCCGTCGAGGAAGCCGGGGGCGTCGAAAAGCAGGCGAATTACCATCTGCCCACCGTTGGAATAACCGCATGCGTAGGTGCGCTGCGTGCCGTACTCGTGGTGGATTGTATCCACCACGTGCTGGAGGAACGCGACGTCGTCAATGCCAAGCTCACGGGCCTTGACCGGAAGCTCCGCGCGGGCGTCGTTGAAGTGCCTGTCCACGCCGTCGGGGTAGACAACCACCGTGCCGGTGCGGGCGGCGAGCTCATCAAAAGTACCGTTTGTAAAGCGCCGCATCACGCTGCCATTTTGCAGCGAACCGTGGAGGAAAAGCAGCAGGTTCGGGCCGGGATTTTCCGGCGCGACGACGGTGTATTTACGCTTTTGGCCCTGAAATTCCACGATGGTCATGGAACAAAAGTTTAGTCGGGGTGGGCGCAGGTTTCGTCGTGCGTGCTGGTGTGGTGGCTTTCGGCATCGCGGCGGCCCTCGAAGTGAGCTTTGGTGACGCGGGCGGCGGCGATGTCGTCGCGCACGGCACGGCGGTTGCGCAGCCAGCCCACGAGGCGGCAAACCAGGTAAATGACAAAAGAAATCGTGGTCACGAAGACCGAGACTGGCAAGCCTGGTGCTAGCGAGAGGATGAGGCCACCCACGGCGGCGACCTCGGCGAAAAGCGTGGACCACAGCACCGCGCGCACCGGCGAGGAGGTGATCTGCACTGCCGCTGCGCCCGGTGTAATCAGCAGCGCCATGACCAGCAGCGAACCGACAATCTGCACCGACTGCGCCGCGGTAAGGCCCACCAGAATGGCAAAGCCTACGGAGATAGCGCGCACCGGTACGCCGGCTGCCTGCGCCATGACCGAGTCGGCGGAAGCGAAAAGCAGCGGGCGCCAGAAGAGCAACACGACGCCCACGATGATGACGGTAGTCAGCGCCAGCAGCCACACCGAGGCTGCGGAAACACCCACGATCTGGCCGGTCAGCAGCGTCATCGCCGTATTGGAATTGCCCGGGTAGAGATGCAAAAACAGCACCGATAGACCAAGGCCAAAGCTCATCACCACGCCAATCGCGCTGTCTTGCTGGCTTTTCAGCCCCAACACCGCCAGGATGATGGCGGCCACGATGGCGCCCGCGATGGCACCGAAGCCTAAGTTAAATCCGAAAAGCAGGGCAGCCGAAGCGCCCATCAGGGCGAGCTCAGACGTCGCGTGCACTGAAAAGGACATCTGGCGCAGCACGATGAGTGAGGTCATCACACCAGAGAGGATGCCCAGCAGCGCGCAGGCCCACAGGGAAGACTGCACGAAATCGACGCCGAGCAGATACTGGGTGTCTTCGAAAAACTTATTAGACAACGATGAGTCTCCCATCGACCTCGATGACGTTGACCTTGGAACCATACAGCTCAGACAAGACATCCGAGCGCATAACCTCATCCACAGCGCCAAACATGTGGCCATGCGGGGCGATGTAGAGCACCTTGTCCACCACGCCTAGCACCGGGTTGATGCCGTGTGTCACGAACAACAAGGAGGTGCCGCGTTCTTTGCGCCAGCGGTCGAGCTTTTCCACGGTCGCTTGCTGGCGGGCAGGATCGAGCGAGAGTAATGGTTCGTCGGCAAGGATGAGCTGCGGGTCATTGGCCAGCGCCTGGGCCTGCCGGATGAGCTGTTGCTGACCGCCCGAAAGCTGCCCCACGCGGCGCTCGGCGATGCCGGTGGCACCCACCTCAGCGAGGAGTTCGTCGACGCGGGCGCGGGAGGGGCGTCGCTTAGCGATGGCCCCGTGTGCCAACGACAGTGAGACCAAATCCCGGGCGCGCATGGGAAGATCCTGCGGAAACATGCGCTGCTGCGGAATGAAACCAACCCGCGAATTGACGTCCACGCGCCCTCCGGTGAGCTGGCGCGTGCCCAGGATGGTGCCCAGCAAGGTGGACTTGCCCACGCCGTTTGGCCCCAAGACGGCGATGAATTCGCGCTTGTCGACGCCCAGGTTGAGCCCCGACCACAGCGGTTCCACGGCCGCTTCATGAAATTGAACCAGCACTAAGCCGCCTCGATGTGGTCCACGGCCTGCTCGTAGTAGTCGAGGAAGTTCGTGCCCTCTGGTGGGGTCTCACCGATTTCCACGATAGGGATGTGGCGCTCCTCGGCTGCTTTGTGGATGCGCGAGGAGATATCGGTCTCGGTCTGTGGGTTATAAATCAGCAGGTCCACCTTGCCGTCCTTGACGGTCTGCAGAAAGCGCGCCAGGTCCGCCGCGGTTGGCTCGCCCTCGGACACAGTAGCTTTGCGGAAGCCCTCCGGCGTCACGTCCAAGGCAGGGGTGTACTTCATGATGTAGTCCGCGATCGGCTCGGTCTGCGCATAGTTGAGCTTCGGCAGCTTCTCGACACGCTCCTTAATGTCCTCGACGCGCTCCAGCAGCGGATCAGCAGAGGCTTTGGCCTCTGGGTTTTCCTCGTTTACGAGGTCGGCGACCTCGGTGGCGACCTTCTCGATGGCGGCAGCGTCGTACCAGACGTGCTCATTGCCCTCGATGTTGGTGACCTTGGAGGGCTCCTTCTTGGCGATGTCCTTGGCCTCTGCCGCGGTGACCACGTCGGGCTGCTCGTCAAGCTTGCCGTGATCAGTTAGCGGCAGCGCGTGGATGATCTCGTCCTGGTTCTTTACTGCCTGGTAAAGCCAGGAATCGTATCCGCCGCCACCGACGATGAGGACGTCGGCCTCGTTGGCCTTGGCGATGTCTGCCGCGGTGGGCTCGAAGTGGTGCGGGTCGATGCCGTTGCCCTTGACGATTGGCTCGACCTCAATCTTGACGTCTTGCCCCTGTGCGGAGTCGATGACTTCCTGGGCCACATCTGCCCAGATGGAGGTGGAGGCGACGACCTTGATGGTGTCCTCGTCGGCGCTATCGGTGCTGGAGCAACCGGCCAGGGTGAGGCTGCCTGCACACAGGAGAGCGGCGGGCGCAGCCAGGGATTTAAGGGAAAAACTCATGCCCTCTAGTTTGCGTTTGTTGAAAATTGTTGTCAAACGGAAATGTATTGAAAATCCGCTCGCTAAAGACCTTGCCTGAAACGCGAAACGCAGAGGTGAACAGGGTAGGGTAGCCAGCATGGTAAAACGCAGCCAGAATCGGAAAACGCTAGCCTCGCTGGCTGCTGAATTGGGTGTTTCGCGTACCACCGTTTCCAATGCATATAATCGCCCAGACCAGCTGGCCCCAGCCACGCGCGAACGCATTCTCTCCGCGGCCGCAGCCCACGGCTACACGGGCCCCGACCCCACCGCGCGCAGCCTGCGCACCCGCCGCGCGGGCTCCACGGGGGTCCTCCTGACCGAGCACTTGTCCTACGCCTTCGAGGACGCCGCCTCCGTTGATTTTCTAGCCGGCATGGCAGAGGCATCCACGGGTGCCGCGACCACCCTAACTCTGATTCCCGCAGGGCCCGACGCCCCTTCCGACGACGCTGCCGCCCTCCTCACCCGCGCCGCCGTGGATGGCTTCGTTATCTACTCGGTCTCGTCCGAATCCGTGGAAGCGGCGCGAACGCGTGGTCTTCCGCTGGTGGTCTGCGATCAGCCCAAGGACTCTGGCCTTCCCTTCGTGGGCATCGATGACCGAGAGGCAATCAAACCCGCCGCCCGCGCGTTGCTCGCGGCCGGCCATCGCCGCATTGGCATCCTGTGCATTCGTCTCCACCACGAGCGCATCGATGGTTTCGTGAGCCCGGAGCAGGTCGAACGCGCAGACATGCACGTCCAGCGCGACCGCGTGCTGGGCGCTCTCGATGTATTTGCACAGGCAGGCATTGGCGAGATTCCCATTGTCACCCGCCACATCAACGATGCGAGCACCGCGCGCGCTGCCGCGGAAGAGCTGCTTGCCGCGCGCCCTGAGCTGACCGCCGTGCTGTGCACCACCGACTCGATGGCGCTCGGCGTGCTCGGTGTCTTGCGCGATGCTGGCCTCGCGGCACCGAAAGACCTCTCCGTGACGGGGTTTGACGGCATCACCACCGCCTTGCTGGCGGGGCTTACTACCGTGGTCCAGCCGAATAAAGCCAAAGGCGCGGCGGCAGGCCACATGTTGGCCGAGCATATCGACGCCGCGCTTTCCGAGACTGCCCCAGCACACGACCATAAGCTGCTGCCCACTCGCTTCAACGAGGGGACCACGGTGGGCTCGCCGCGCGAGCAGCATTTATTGGATTGGCGGCGCTAGTCGGCACACTTTGCCAAATATTGCGCCAAAACTTGCCGAAATCAGCGCCTTGTTTGGCAAAATGTACCGCGCTTGCTCCGTTTACCGCGCTTGCCCCGTTCACCGCGCATCACGCTTAAGCGCCGAGGTGAACCGCGCGGGCCGCGGCGAGCTCCTCCAAGAAATCAGACACAGCCGCAATATCCGGAACGCGGTGTGCGGCTAGCGTCTCGCCCTCGCCAACCTTCACGCCCAGGTCTGGCGGCTGATTCAAAACCGCGAATCCGTCTTCATCGGTGACGTCATCTCCCAGGAAGACGGTGGCGGTGGCGCCGACGCGCTCGCGCAGCTCGGAAATCCATGAGCCCTTCGTGGCCTGGGTAGCGGAGAACTCGATGACAGACTTGCCGGCAGTCATGGGGAAACCGGCTGGGTCGAGTGCGCGGCAAGCAGCGTAGGCCTCGGCGGCTAGCTCCGGGTCGCTGAGCTCTAGGCGGCGCAGGTGGAACACGCGCTGGAAAGGCTTAATCTCAATTTCTGCGCCAGGAAAGCGCTCCATCAGCTCACGGATTTCTGCTTCCTTGCGGTCCAAGTGCGCCTGGGCTTCCGGCGAAAGGGAAGAGTCCTGCCACGAGGACTCCGCGCCGTGGGAGCCGCCCAACAGAACCGGCTCGCGCAGCGGGAAGACGCGCTTTAGCCCTTCCAAGTGGCGCCCAGAAAGCGCCGCCACCGTGGTATCCGGCAGCTGCGCCAGACGCTCCAGGGCAGCCAACGACCGCGGCTCGGCGTGAACCGCATAGATGTCATTGGCAAAACCGGCGAGGGTGCCATCAAAGTCAGAAACTACGGCCAGATGCTTGGTTGCTGCGAGCTTTTCAATCATGCCCTCATCCTAAAACAGCCCTAAAGCGAGACCATGCGAATAGCGGGGGAGTCCACCTCGGCGGTATCCAGAGTCAGCACCAGCTGATTATTCGGGTTTAGCCGAACCTCAAAATCATGGTCTTCCGCCAGCAGATTGCGTAGCAGATTATCCGCCCACAGTGCGGAGCCGGTGCAATCGTCGGGACGGGTATCCATTCGCACCTTATCGATGTGCATGGTGTCCGCGTCGCGGATATTGGCGGCATCCTCGGCCTCGCTGTAGGAGACCTTGGCTTGGAACGGCGCACAGCCAGTAGAGCCCACAATGGAGGATTCGCCGAAACTCATTTGTGGCACCGCCTTCGCGGTCTGCGGAATCGCAGAAGGCTCATCCGGCTTGGTGTAGATAGCCACTACTTGCCAGTCCTTGCCCACGATTCTCTCGTCACCGCGTGGCTGCGGCCCTTCATCCTCGGAGCCGCAGGCGCTAAGTGTCATTGATGCGGCGAGAAGTGCCGCTGTAATTACTCGCTTCACTTGTTCTTCGCTGCTTTCTCTAGGGCGCTCAAAAAGGCGCGCGACCATACATCCACGTCGTGTTGGACCACCTGCGCGTGCAGGTCGAGCATGTGCTGGCGCATGGTGTCGGGTGAATCATCAAGCGCCTTCAATGCGCTGAGCAGGGCGCGTTTGATGGACTCTATGTCGAAAGGGTTGCATAGGTTGGCCTGCTTGAGCTCCGCGGCGGCGCCGGCAAACTCGGAGAGCACCAATGCACCGCGGCCGTCGTCGTGGCAGGTCACATACTCCTTGGCCACCAGGTTCATGCCGTCTTTGAAAGGGGTGACCAGCATGACGTCGGCAAGCCGGTAGTACTTGCGCAGCATGTCCTTGTCCACCGCGCGGTGCACGTAGTGGACCACTGGCCGCCCAATCTGGCCGAAGCGCCCATTGATGCGGCCTACGGCTTCCTCGACCTGCGAGCGGGTCACGCGGTAATGGTCGATGCGCTCGCGCGAAGGCGTGGCAATCTGTACCAGCGTAACCTCGCTCGGATCCAGCGCCTGCGACTCCAGCAGCTCCTCGAAAGCTTTGAGGCGCTGCAGGATTCCCTTGGTGTAGTCCAGCCTGTCGACGCCCAAAATGACGCGGTGGTGGCCGCCGAATTCCGCACGCAGCTTGGCGACGTCGCGGTCCTCCGCCTTACTGAACCGCGTCATGTCGGAGGACTTGATGGAGATCGGGAACGCGCCCACGCCAACGGTGCGGCCATCGACCTTGATGCCGGCAGTGATGTCGCGCGTGCTGACCTCGCCCGTGACCTCTAAGCCGAGGCGAGTGGCCAGCTCTAAGAAGTTACGGGCATTGGATTCGAGGTGGAATCCGATGACATCGGCGCCCATCAACCCGCGGACGACCTCTTCGCGCCATGGCAGTTGCAGGAAGAGATCTGCGGAAGGGAATGGGATATGCAGGAAGAAGCCGATGGTGAGATCAGGGCGTAGTTGGCGCAGAATGCCTGGCAGCAGCTGCAGCTGATAGTCCTGTACCCACACCGTGGCGTTGGGTGCTGCGACCTTGGCTACTTCTTCGGCAAAGCGCAGGTTGACCTCGCGATAGGAGTACCACCACTCGCGCTTGTACTGCGGGGTGACGATGAGGTCGTGGTAGAGCGGCCACAGGGTGGCGTTAGAAAAGCCCTCGTAGAAGCCCTCGTAATCCACGTCGGTCAGCTTGACCGGGTGCAGCAGCACACCGTTTTCGGTGTGGAAGGGTTCCGGGGCGTCGTTTGTGATGCCTGGCCAGCCCACCCAGCAGCCTTGCTCGGCCTCCAGCACTGGCGACAAAGCAGTAACCAAGCCGCCAGGCGAGGCCTTCCAGGTGCGGGTGCCGTCCGGTTGGATCTCCAGATCCACGGGGAGGCGGTTGGCCACCACCACGAAGGAATTGTCGTGGCCAGACATTGTTCTTAGGCCTTCTTCGTGGTCTTCTTAGAAGCCTTCTTGGCGGTCTTCTTTGTGGACTTCTTGGTCGACTTCTTCGTTGCCTTCTTGGTGGTCTTCTTAGAAGATTTCTTGGTTGCCTTCTTCGAGGACTTCTTAGAAGCCTTCTTTGGTGCAGCGTCTTCCTGCTCTGCGAGGACCTTCTTGTGTACCAAGCCATCTGGCTCGACGCCGAGCATGGACATCAAGGTCACGCCATCGAGGAAGTCCTCAGCATAAGTAGCGACGATGCGGCGCGCAGCGCGGGCGGTCTCCTCCTCGACTGCATTGTTCTGGTCTGCAGCGGGCTGAGTGTCAGTGACCTTTGGTGGCACGAAGTCCTCCTGAACGAGTTGTGAAAGCTTTCAGACCGCATATTCTACGCCATGCGGCCGTGCGGTGCGGATTCGGGGCTATGTGCGCAGAGATCTATTTTGTGGGCCTGGGTTATGGCGCCGGGCACGGCGAGGATTTCGCCCTAACTGCCAAATCGGTGCCGTGCAGGGAAGGCGAGTTCAGGTGGTGAATGCATCTATACAGCTAGGAGGTTGTGTAGATGTCAAGTGATAAGAGGCTGTGTGAGCGGTACGTGGAGGCGTATCTGCATGATGCGCGTCCGATGTCGGTGATCCTGAAGGAGTTGGGGGTCTCGAAGGCTACGGCGAAGGTGTGGCGTCAGGCTGAGGGCCTTAGCCGTGGTCAGCGTCAGCGGAGTCTGACTGAGAATAAATTCAAAGATCAGTACCAAAAGGTCGTTGCTCTTGTAGAAAGCGGCCACTCTGCGCATAGCGCACTGAAAGAGACTGGTTTCCCACAGACTGCTTACCGATACCTTGCCCAAGACGGTATCGAACTCGCTAATACCAGTCGCGGTGGAGCCATACAACGCGAGCGGGATCGCATCGCTAAAGCTTTGAAACTTGTTGACGCTGGAAAAAGCTATAAACAGGCTGGCCAGGTGGTTGATCGCTGCGGGGCCCGACCCCCGGAAAGTGGACACATCGGGGGCTAGCTATGCTGCTGTGGTCA